>ERZ808046.598-NODE-598-length-26695-cov-7.333985_pt1 | contig 26695 bp, 28 predicted proteins | sample MGYA00380196_ERZ808046 | MGnify/ENA primary metagenome ERZ808046 (study PRJEB31490, sample SAMN06133421) | mouse gut metagenome | isolation source: Z6_2 | host: mice | place: China: Chengdu | collected 2015-05 ...
AAAGCTAAAGTGCAGCTTTCCCACATTCTGCAAACGGACTTTCCCACAACTCCATAAGACAGCAAGTTATGCACATTACGCACAGTGCCGACTACTACGAAATCCCCCTCATTCATACTTATTTTTACAATTTGTTCTATACTTATTCTTGACAAAGCGACACGAATGACGCATAATTAAAAGCGACACGAGTGTTGCAAAAGAAAAGAGGTGATAACATGAGCTTGAAAGGAGAAAAGACAAAACAGGATATTCGAGAAAAGGCATATCAACTGTTTGCGGAAAAGGGATTTAAAGATGTAACTATGAAAGATATTTGCGAGTTGACGGGGCTTAGTCGTGGAGGACTGTACCGCCATTATGAAAGCACCGAGCAGATATTTTTGGAGATAGTTAATGCTTTTTCCAATAAGCAAAAAAGTGAAGTATTTACTAAAATTGAGCAGCACGTTCCAGCTACCACGATATTACAGGAACTTCTTTCAAGATATGCAACAGAAATGATTGATTATGAAAATTCTATAAGCCTTGCTATTTACGAATTTTATAGTAATCCAGCGGTTTCTAAAGAAAATAATTCAGTAAAAAAACAGTACGAAATTTCAAAATCAACATGGATAGAACTTATCAACTACGGAATGGATACGAAAGAATTTAATTCCGTGAACCCGGAATCAATTTTCAATGTAATTATTTTTGCATATCAAGGAGTACGAATGTATAGCAAGTTGATGAAAATGGATAAAGATATTCCCAATCAAATAATAAATGAAATAAAGTGGCTACTATTGCCGGAGGAGGTTCAGCATGAAAAATGATATTGTTTTGGTAAGACCAACTTTAGCACTAAAAGAAAAAGCTCTTGATTATCGAAAGGAACATTTTCAACATGGAGAAGAAATTATCTACGGAAGTGAGCTTTTTGACAAGACAGAAAGCTACGAGGAATGGCTATCCTCTGTAACGCTAAACACGAATCCCAAAACGGTAAATGAAAATTGGGTAGTTACGGATACTTTTTTTGCTTTAAGAAAAAGTGATGATAAGATAATCGGAGTTATTGATTTAAGACATACGCTGAATGAATTTTTGAAAGATTTAGGGAATTGTGGGTATAGTGTACGTCCATCTGAAAGAAAAAAGGGATATGCAACAGAAATGCTATGCCAACTTCTCCAAGTGGCGAAAGAAGCAGAAATGAAAGAGCTTCATATATCTGTTGAAAAAGAAAATTCAGCGTCAATAAAAGTTATACAAAAAAATGGCGGCGTGTATGAACGGAGCTTTTCTTTTGAAAATGAAGTAGCAGATATTTATAAAATTAAATTATAAATTTTTGAAAAAATCAAAACCGTCTCATTGCATGGTCTAAAAGATGGCACTATAATTCTGGTAGGAGGTGGATGCTCATGGCAAATGAAGATAAAAAAGACTTTAACGCAATGCTAAATGACAGCAAAGATATGCCGAAAATCCAAATAATCACAGACGAAAAAAGCATAGAGAAATACGGTGGAAGCAGAATGTATTTTGCACCGCCAATCGACTATGACAGAGTGATGAAACAAATCCCTTATGGTAAGGTAATCACCATAGGGAAAATTCGTGAATATTTTGCCAAACAACATCAGGCAGATTTTACAGAGCCTATTACAGCGGGAATTTTTGTATCAATTTCTGCATGGGCGAGTTATCAGCGTTCTGAAAATGAAACGCCTTATTGGAGAACATTAAAAGCAAATGGAGAACTAAATTCCAAATATCCTGGAGGTATTGAAGCGCAGAAATTAAAATTAGAAGCCGAGGGGCACATCATTATTTCAAAGGGCAGAACAAACATCAGATATTTTGTAAAGGACTACGAAAAGGCGCTTTTTGAAATAAAGTAATCTTTTTATATTCACATAACAAACCCAGCCGAGCCAGTCAATGGTAAAATGAATGGGATTCGCCTTGCCCTCTGGGGACACCTTGCGCTGCAAGCTGTTCCCAGCCGACAAGTTTCATAAAATATGCTATCTTTTCGATAGGCGATGAAGTATAATGAAGATGACAACAAATTAGAAATTGTAGAGGTTAATTTATGAAAATCATATCATTGGTAGAAAATAGAACGAAATCAGATTGTATGGTAAAACATGGACTATCACTTTATATCGAAACAAGGACACATAAAATTTTATTTGATTTAGGTCCAGACAATACATTGTTTGACAATGCAGTTAGAAGAAATATTGATATTTCAAAGGTGGATACGGTTATTGTTTCACATGGGCACTTTGACCATGGAGGTGCTTTGAAAAAGTTTTTAGAGGTCAATTCTTTAGCTAATATTTATGTACAGAAAGAAGCTTTTGAACCACATTACAGCAAAATTTTATTTTTTAAAATACCTGTTGGAATTGATAGTAAACTCAAGTCAAATAGACAGGTGATACTGTTGGATGGCGATTATAAAATTGATGATGAATTATCATTGTTTACAGTGAGTAAAACAAATAAATTTTATTCTCCTGCTAATAATGCTCTTTATGGTGAAAATGGAAAAGATAATTTTAGACACGAGCAAAATTTGATTATTTCAGAAAATCAAGTAGTACTTATTATGGGGTGTGGACATACTGGTGTTGTCAATATAATGGAAGAAGCAGAAAAGTATAAACCTGATTTTTGCGTTGGAGGTTTCCATTTATTCAATCCGCTCACAAAGAAAACAGTGTCAAAAGAATTGTTAAATGGCATTGTAACGGAACTTCAGAAATATAAAGATACTGAGTTTTATACTTGTCATTGTACAGGGAAGAAAGCATTTGACTATTTATCTCATCAAATGAGTAATATGCACTATATGTCTTGTGGTGAAAGTGTTGAAATTTAATATTTTAGAAAGTTAAATTCTAATTTTTATCGTTCTTTCACCGCCCATCTTCTTGCCCTTCGGACAAGAAGCATCCCTCGCTTTCAGCTCGGTCAATTCAAGTTTGTTATACCGTTCTTTTCAGCGTAATCTTTGAGCATAAGTTTCTGAGATGTAATATGTAAAGGGTGGTTTCTGACACCTAATACATATGACTGCGGCTCATTTGTGGTGAATTGAAAAGCAGTTATAGGAAAGGAGCAGAAAAAGCCTTATAACCGCTGAAAATCAACACAAAAAGGAGCTGAAACGCTATGAAATCTCTATTTGAGGAAATGGAAGTCTGCAACGAGCGTATGGAAATCATCGTATCCGCTATGTCGGAGCAGGAGGGCGTGACCGAAGCACTCAAAGCGGCAGATCAAATGGAATGGGTACGCCGTAAAAACAACATCCGCAACCGTGCGGAGGAAATCATCTTGTCCGAACTTGTATATGCTTAGTTGAATGCCCGTTATCGGCTGTGTGGCTGATAACGGGCAATATCTTTTTGGGGGGGCGATCAGTCACCCTATCAGTCAACTTGGGGTGACTGATACTTGCGTTATTTTTTTGCTTTGATGAAAATGTATTTGCCTCTGCCTTGTTCGGTTACAGGCACAATTAAGTCAAATTCTTTTATCTTGCTCAACATCTTGCCTGCGGAGGACGGAGCTAAACCACATAATCCAATTACATCCGCACGGGAAAAAGGAACATCATATCCAAAGCTCTCAAACAAGGACAGAATATTATCTTTGGTAGGCTTATTGAGCTTTAATTCAGAAATGGAGCGTTCAAACGCTGCCTTTTTTGCTTCAAACGCTACTTTTTCCTGTTCGAGCACTACTTTTTCCTCTCCAACAGCTCCATTTTCGTCTGTTCCATAATTCAAGTTATACAGCGTGACTTGGAACGAGCTGGCATCGGAATAGAACTTCGGCTCCAATTCGTCACGGTAGTTATGAGCTGCACGGTAAGATTCCGTGATCTTCTTAAATCCGCTGCCTTGACGCTCCATATAGCCCAATCTGCCGAAAATGTCAGCAAGGACGGGATTGCGGCGGGTGGAGGAAATGTTGGATATATCCCGTTCCTGTATCCGTGTGCCGTCTGTCATGCCACCGGGAGAAGTAATGGTAAGACGGTCATCGTAAATATCAATATGGACTTCGCTGCCCAAAATCAGATAATCACGGTGGATCAGCGCATTGACAAGGGCTTCAAAAACGCTTCGCTCACAGTAATCGTGCATTTCAATACGGGAGTTGGCAGTTTTCTTCCAACGGGTTTTCATATTCCGTTTATAGCTATAATCCGACCAGACGGTATGCGGCTGGACACCGTATTCGATTAATTTGTCGCATACAAGGGATATAAGTTCTGATATATCAATTACCTTTGCCATGTTTGTGGCCTCCTCATTTTAATAGTCAGGCGGTAGCCTGCTGGTTTAATCTTCCTATGCCCTGCAGCAGGGTGCAGGGCACCGTGAATAGTAACTCTTATTTGACGCTTACGTTACAAAAAACTTGACCTCTACATATATCGTTTACTATAATTATGTGATAGACTTTGATTATGATCCAGGTGCGTAATGTTACGTTGATACTGGCAGGGTTATTTCAGAACGCACTTTTCTTCCCTGTGCAGAACATTAAAATCAAAAGGAGACAAATTTATGGAGGACAAATCAAGTTTTTCAGCCAAAAGAGTAGTCTTAAATGTTGTAATATATTTTCTCTTGTTCTTAGCAGGTGATTTAATCAACAGTTTAATCTGGGATTTTATCTTTTCAAATACAGGGCCTTTACGCAGTGAGGTTTATAGTATAGCAAGAATGTCAGGGCAGCTTCTTTTGACCTGCCTGTTCTTTTGGCTGTATACAGCAAAAGTTCTCCATCTGAAAATGAATTTCTTTAGAATTAACATGAATGTTAAATTCTGGAGTTTACTGCTTGCTGTATTGCTTCCGGCTTTTGTTATTTTTGTATTCCTTCTAATCGGAAAAACAGAGACAGCTTCGTTTGAAACCGGCGAATTGATTTTTATTGTAATTTTTTCAATCCTTACTGCTTTGAAAGCGGGCATAACAGAAGAAATGTTATTCCGGGGTTTCATTATGAAATTACTGGAAAGTCGATGGAATAAATATGTTGCTGTTATAGCTCCGTCATTCCTGTTTAGCCTGCTTCATATTCCATCAATGGAAACTTTCTCTATCATTGGAGTTGTTCTTTTAATCGTAAGCGGAACACTTGTAGGTGTCATGTTTTCTGTTGTTGCTTATAAAGGGAACTCTATTGCAAATAGTGCTGTTATGCACACAGTTTGGAATTTCGCCATGATAACGGGTATCTTACACATCACAACGGTGCAGGGCTATTATGGCAATCCTGTCTTTTCAATCATAATTCCGGCTGAGAATGTCTTATTAACCGGGGCGGGATTTGGAGTAGAAGCGTCAATCATCGCTGTCATTGGATATGCTTGTATTTGCGCTGTCTGCCTCATAAGCAAAAAGAGATAATTACCTTGTACTGTGACAGATTGAATGCAGATATCCCATGCACCGCGATCAGCACATGGGATATCAAAAATCCGTCTCAAGTTAGTAGGTACGCCAGAATGTACCGGCTTCCGGATACACAAGATGCAGTATAAGCGAAATTATCATGACCAGACATACAAAGATACAACTGCCCACTATAAACCACTTGATTCCTTTTATAATATCTTTCATCCTTTTATTTTGAAAAATCGAATCCACTTCCTGGGAAACCCTGTATATGGAATCTATTTTCTCATTTGTAAGGGAATTTTCTCTCACCTCCTGCACATCAATGTCCTTCACAAGTTCATCCAGCGTCATATCAAAAAAATCACTGAGCATAACCAGTCTGGTGAAGTCCGGGTATGACTGTCCTGCCTCCCATTTTGAAACGGTCTGTCGCGATACCTGCATTTCCATTCCCAGTTCTTCCTGCGAAAGCCCTTTTTCTTTTCTTAATTTCAGTAGTTTTTCGTTGAATTTCATTTTGCATTGCCTCCTTTTTTTCAGCCTACAATAAAACTGATTCCGGTTCAAGCAATTCAAATTGTCAATTTGTCAATTTTCGCATGCATTTCACGGGTCTGTGAAAATTAACATCATGTAAACAATATGTAACACACTCTCTGTGAAATTTAAACCGTCCCTTCGTCCTGTATTCACCTCATATAAACCACAGCCCAATATTCCAGAACAGGTACCGTGAATTCCACATATTTCCCTTTCGCCTCTTCTCCCTGCTCAAAAGACACTTCCCGGCTCTGCGTCTAAGCGTCTGGCTCTTTAATTATCAACACGTTTAATCGTTTTAGGGTGATTGAAAAACAGCCATTCTATTTGACACACTTAGTCCGGCTGCTGTCCGTTATGCGCAGGCCACTTACATTCTGTTATTTCCATGTTGGTAAACGTTGCCTTGAAAGATGATTCCTCGGGACTGCAGGCATAAATCCCAAACCGAATCATTCCGCCGCCCTTCCACATATGACAGACACGCATCTGCTTGAAAGTAACGCCGTCCTCGGAACACTCGATGCAATAGTCGTCTTCCCTGCGGCTGAATCTATACCACATTGATTTTACAGAAGCATTTATTTCCGTTGTTGCCCAGTCCGAATAACCATTGTTTGTAACAACACTACCAAGATGCTGGAATTTTTCGTTCTCGTATTCTATTGATCCTTTCAGCCAGTTTTCGCTGTCAAGATACATCACAATTCCGCATTGATCAAATCTGTGTTTGCTTTCAAATTCCGTTTTCACTATAAAGGAAAAGAATTTCTCATCCGTTTCCATCTGCAGAACAGGAGCGTTGTCATTCCTGAAATGATAATACGTTCGCTGCCATAAATCTGTGTGCGGATTGGTTGTAATCTCAATTTTATCGTCAGCTACCGTGTAATCTGCAGGTTTTCTTGTCCATTTCAAATTATTAATATCGAATTTCATATTTTCCTCCATTCCGAAGCACTTTGAATACTTCAATCAAATACACCGATGACTATCCCATTATCAGCAGGCACAACACCAACGCTACCCCCTGATACACTCCTGTTCCAGCTTCACATCATGCGCCAGCATATAGTCGATCACCTCACGCAGTTCTTCCCTGCCGCGCATCTTTTGCAGCCGTATCCTGTCGTTCTCCGTCAGCGGCCTGCCGTATTGTTCATAGGTCTGCAGCGTCGCCAGATCCATCCGGTACATCCGGAAGGGAATGCCCGTCTTCTCCCGCAGGTCACGGTAGATCTCGAACCCGCCGGCGTCAATATCCCCGAAGTGATGATACGCCGCCTGCGGGCAGGCCGCATGAAGTTCCATAAGCAGGGCGCGGCGGACGCTGTTGTGATAACCGCCCAGATATACAAGCAGGCTGTCTTCCTCCTGCCAGCGGAAAAAGGTGGTCAGATTCTCGATGGTGATCACCTGCTTCACCGCCGCCGTACCCGCAAACCGTATCCTGCCGATATCCTCCCCGGAGATGCCAAGTCCCTGCTTTAACACCGACAGATCTATCTTCTCCGCTCCCACTAAGAGCGTCGCATTCCCTTTCAGATAAACATAGTCCGGCGTATGGTAGATATCGTATTCCGCCAGGATCTCCTCCACTGCCGCCTCCTCACATCCTGCCTGAAACCGCCTGAAGATATGGGCGATCCTGCCTTCCATCTTCTCGAAAGCCTTGGAATCCTGGAAATGCCGAATCGAAAATTCCCGCAGGTACAGCGGCTCTTCATTCTTCTCGATGGCCTCCATCACGGCAAGCAGCCGCCTGGTAGACGCGATATCCTCCAGCTGCACGAATTCCTTCACGGATTTATGTTCCGCCAGACGTTCCAGCACATGGGCCGCAAAAGCACGGCAGACCGGCGTCGGCTCCTTCGCAAGGCACTCTTTCAGCAGCTGTCTGTGGATCGCCGCCAGATCCTGCTTCGGCACCCGGCGCACAAAAGCATAAGCCGTCTCCAGATTTTCCGTCCGCAGCTGTACCTTGGCGATGATATGCCCTTTGCGCCCTCCCTGCCAGCAGATCCGTATCAGCTGCTTTTCCTCCAGACTTTCCATGAAAAAGTGGATCCGCTCATATTCCGAAGAGCTTTCGTCGAAATAAGCCGGCAGCGTCTTTTTCGTAAAACGGAACTCGATATGGATCTTCCTTCTGTTCTCTCCTGTGGAAAGCAGGCTGGCCTCATAAGTGTCCAACAGCCTGTTCAGGATCATCTTGTCATACTGCACCATTGTAATACCTCTCTGCGAAGCTCACCTTTTCATCCGTCATCACCAAAAGCGTCTCCTCCACAAAGGGGCTGATATACTGGATCTTGTCCGGCGGCGCCGCGATCAGGATCTGCAGCGGCAGCCTGCGCAGGAACTCCAGCACCCCACCGATCCGCTCGTCATCCATGTTGTTAAAAGCCTCGTCGAACATCACCAGCCCCACGGCCTCGCCGCCGATACCGTTGCGGTACAACTGCACAAAGGAGGCGGCCACGGTCACATAGAAGGGCGTCTGGGTCTCCCCGCCGCTCTTTTCCTCACACACCTTGGAATACAGCGAATAACTATCGTCGCTGTGCAGGATGCGGATATCATAATCCATATAGGTCCTGTAGTCCGTAAACTCGTCCAGTGCCTTCGCGCTGTTCTCATGATCAAGCGCCAGCCGCTCAAACAGCTCGTCGATCACCTCTTTATGATTCTCGTGGAAAAGACCGCTGAAAATGGACTCTCCCTGCACGGCGTTAAAGTCATCCATGATCATCTCATAATAATGACGGTAACGTTTGCTGGGCATAAACAGGAATTCATACTTCTCGTTGCTGAAACGGATATCCCGAAGCGCCCTGTTCAGCTCCTTGAATTCCGTCTGGGCGTTCTTCATATTCTCCTGCAGCTTGGCCAGGAACTGCTCCCGGAACTCCTCCTCGGCGGACTGCCTTGCGCTCTCCACCTTCTCTTCATAGCTGAGCAGTTCGGAACTTTTCAGCTTGCTATATTCCGCCTCGAAATCCGGATATCCTTCCAGCGTGGCCGCCGCGCCGAAGTCGTGGGCAGTCTTGTATTCCACCATGGCATTTGTCATGGATTCCGTACATTTGGCTATGGTGGTCTGGTTGGCCTTCCTTCTGCGGGCAAAGTTCTCCTTGAACTGTTCGTGGCTTTTGTCCTTTAACTGCTTCTCGTAATCGTGATCCCAGAGCACGATATCTTCTTCCTGTCCGGCGGCAAACTCCGCACAGCGCGCCTTCTGCCCCACCAGGGAGTTCTGCCGGTCGGCCAGCCTTCCTTTGGTATTCTCGATGTTCTGCTCGGTCTGTCCCACCCGACGGTTGTCTCTGGCGATCTGCTCCTCCTTCTCCCGGATGATCTTCTCCAGCTCCGACAGCTGAATCTGCTTGAGGATCATATTGGAATTTTTCTCCAGCGTGGCGATGTTAGCCCGGCAGTTTTTGATCTCCTGCGCCGTGTTCCCGAGTTCCACAAGCACATCCACGCGGTATTTGATATCGGTATCCGTCTCCGTGGAAAGTGGTTTTTGCAGCTCTTCCAGCTTCTGCAGTACATTCTGTTTCTCTTTGATCTGATCTTCCAGCTCTTTGCTCTTATGCTTTGCCTGCTCCAACTGCACCCGGATGGCGTTTTTGCCGATATAGGGCGTCTCGAAGATGGCAGGCTTGATGGCGCTTGCTACATGGTTCTGATAGCGCATGCACTCTCTGGTGATGGCCGTCTTGTATTTCTTCAAATGGCTGTAATGATCGCACATGGTCACCTTGCCCAGCACCATATTGATGTAGCGTCTGGCGTACTTGTTGCCGGACGTGACCACCGTGGCCAGAGATCCTTCCGGCGCGGTATCGTACCCCTCCAGGTTCTGCGTATTGATCAACCCCACGCCGTAAGTCTTCTTCTCCCTGCGCAGTCTGTCATAAGTGCCGAGGGCGATATCGAAATTATCCGGCTCCACCAGAATATAGAAACGCTGCGTATTCAGATACCCCTCCACCGCATTGCGCCAGGAATCGTCCGTGATCTCCAACATCTCGCACAGAATCCGCGGTTCCGGCGTCCTGCCGATGCGGACGAATTCCTCTCTAATGGCATTCATTACCCGGGTGACTTCCTCCGGATAGGAAAGCTTCTTCTTCATCAGGTTCTCGATCTTCAAGTCCCATTCTTTCTTCTGCCCGGAAAGCTCCCGCAGGTTCATATCCAGTTCCGCACGCCTCTTATAGACCCGGTCGCTCATATGATTCTTGTAGGCGATAACCTTCTGCAGGGTATCCTTGAAGTCATCGATCCGCACCGTCTTCTCCAGCTGCCCCAGCTGTTCGCCGTATGACCGGATGCAGTCGTCTGCGTCCGGCACCTGCAACAGCCGGTTGACTTCGGCTTTCGCCATATTCACACTTGCAAGCAGCTGCTGTCGCTCCCCGGACAGCTGTCTTTCACGTTCCTCCAAAAGCAGCAGTTTCTTCTGCTGCTCGTCTCTGGCGATAAAATCCTTGTCACTGGCCAGCTCCGCATAGAGGTTGTCCCGGATGGCCTGTCTCTCTTCCTTCTCCTTCTGGGCTTCCATAATCTCCTGATTCCACCGCTCCAGCCTGTAGGTATCGTGCACGATGGCGCTCTCCAGCTGCCTAATCTCCTCCTCCAGAATGTCCGCTTCTATCCGGTCCAGAAAATACTCGTACATCCGGTCTTTCCGCGTGCCGTCTTCCACCTGCCTGTAGAATCCCTCAATCTTTTCCAGCCTCCCCATCCGCAGCTTGATCTTATCCAGCGTGCGCTGCAGATCCTGATACGTGCGCACATTCTCCCGCAGAATGTCGATATTCACTTCCTTCTCGTCCAGCACATACGAGTAGACGAAATCCTTGATATCATCAATGGGCCGAAAAGCCATGGCCTTGGGGATCAGCTTAAAGAATTTATCTTCCAGACGGCCGAAGCGGTTCTTGATCATCTGCTTCGCATCCTTCTCCGTGGTACACCAGGTCTTGATCTTCTTCCCGTTACCGGCCCGGAACTGGGCGATGGATCTGGGCACTTTTCCCTGAAAAAAAAGTCCGTCCTCCAGCCGCTCCCCGTCCATCAGATAGCGCACCGTCTTCTCCTGTCCTTCCGACGCGGAGTCCACCACCGCACCCACGATAAAATATTTCTGCCGCTTCTCCTCATAGAATTCCAGCGCCACATGGGCGCTGATCTCTCCGGTCCGCTCATAGGGCCTGTTCTCGCGCCCGGTCTTGCAGCGGATATAGCCGGTCAGCTTCCGCTTGCCGTTCTCGTGGGCCGCCTTATTGAAATAGTTGGTGGAGCAGGTCACCACAAACTGGATGGCGTCGAGCAGTGTGGATTTGCCCGCGCCGTTCTCACCGGAGATCAGGACGGAATTCTCAAGATCGATCAGCACGTTGGTAAACCTATGCCAGTTGATCAGTTTCACTCTCGTCAGTTTCTTCATTCGACTTTCCGCCCTTTCGATAGTTTTCCAGCTTTTCATAAGCCAGCTTGATGTCCTCCACCCGCACTGCCATCAGGATGGAATCATAGATGATCAGACGGGAATCTTCATTGGAAAGCTCCCTGTCCAGAACCTCCACCAGCTGAAAACGCCGCATGGTACTGACCGCATTGCGCAGCGTGGTCTTGTCCATCATCTTGTCCCGGATCTTGAGACTCAAAAACTTCTCATGGATGTCGCCCATATTGACAATCACCTCATCGCTGGTGGACAGCTCCCGCTTCTTCTCGTCATATAAGATCCGCAGGATCAACAGAATCACGGATTCAAAAAGCTTCATATTGTAACGGTTATAATTCAGCGGATTGGTCAGCTGCACTACGCCGTATTCCTCATTGATCTCCAGCCGGTAACCGGTAACCGCCAGATACTGCGTAAACTTCTCCTTATATCTGGTGATAAAATAGTAATCGCCTCTCGCCGTCTCATTGCGCCTGCAGATAAAGCAGTTGCTGAGCAGACGGTTACAGATCCGCGTAAATTCGTCCTTATCCTTCTGCAGCATTCCCTCTAAAAAATCCATCCTCGCAAAACTCCTTCTACTTCTCTTTCCTGCGGATCACGTAATCCCGAAACCAATAGCCATTGACCGTAATATCCTCCGCCGCTTCTATCGCATACCGCATCGTCCTGCGCTGCCCGTACAGCCGGATATAGATCAAATATACGAAATCCTCCGTGGTTGCAAGCGGCAGCTCGGAGGCCAGCATCCGTTCCCTGCCCTGCAGACAGTCAAGCACATAACGGTCGATCTTCTGGGGATTCAACACCCGCTCCATCTTCTCCATCATCTTCTTCAGCTTGGCCTGTCTGAGCGCTTCATCCGGCAGCTCGTTAAGAAGCGCCACCGGCTTAAATTCCTTTTTCCCTTCCAGAGGAACGAACAGTGACCTCTCGTCCAGCACCCCGGCGCTGTAGATCTTTACCAGCTCGTCCAGAAAAGTGATCCTGTAGATGCCGCCAAGTTCCATGCCCTCCGCATTGATCTTCTCATTGACCGCAGATAATATCTCCTTAAGCTGACCTCTCACATCCTCGCCGCCGATCAGATAGAATTTCGCCCGGTTGATGGCCGCTTTCTGGTACTGCGTATTCTTCCGGTTGATCTCCGCCAGAATCTCATCCATATTCTGAAAAGCGTCTATGATCTCGTGAATATACTGATAGACCAGCTCCTCCGCCTGCTGCAGCGTAATCTCACGGATGCCGGCAAGCTCCGCGCTGGCCTTCTCGATGTAGGAGCGGCTTCGGCTTTTCGCCTCCAGCCGTTCCACGATCTCCGGACGGAATTTGGACACATTGTCGGAAGTCAGGAGCCGATGGTATGCCTTGTCCACGATGTTTTCAATATAATCATTGAACAGCACGTTCATGATCTCTGCCGGCGTCTTGTATTTCGTCAGCTCGTCTATATAGTGTTTTATCCCGGAATTCAGGTTTTTCAACCCTGTGATCAGCATGTCGGTGTTTTCCAGAATGGACAGCAGCACGATCCCCGGATTGTCCGTACTGCTGCGCACCAGGCTGTAGATGGTATAGATATAACCCTGATATTCGATCTGCTTCCCTTCCTCGATCTCCAAAAGGGTTCTGATAATCTTGACCGCATATTCCTTAAAACTGGCCCGCTGGACATAGCTCTTGTCCGTCTCGATCTCGATCCAGTCATAGTATTCCAACCGCCGCAGCATCCAGTTGGCCTTATCCCGGCTGCCTTTACCGTCGAAGCCCTCTTCCTCCATGGAAGCCGCCTGCTCCTGTTCAAAATAGTACTGCAGCTCCTGCACCAGAATATCTCTTTCCACACCAAAAGAAAGCTGATGGTTCATGACCGTAAACAGCTTTACAAGGCATTCCCAATAGACTGCTTTGTTCGGCGATGCCAGCGGTACAAAAAAATTTTCCGAAATGATCTGAAACATGTGCGCCTCCGTTCCAGACTATTATCCGCTATTTCTCCGGTTTCGGCAACCTAAATGTTTCAAATATTTTACAGTTTACAAACTATTATCTCAGTTCTAACCGGCTTTTCTTCTGCAAACTCTCTTTGTTTTCGCTTATAATCTCATTGATCGTGTATTTCGCATTCTCCGCCACAGACGCCTGAGATGAATGGTACGTAATCAACGCTTTCCATAAAGCCCATCCACGCGCTCTGTCAACAGTTCCTTCATCAAGTCCCTGCAGAAAATACTTTCTGCTTTGGCCGTCAAAAAAAGTCCAGGCCATTGCATAATCACAGGCCGGATCACCAATCCCCATAATTCCAAAATCAATGACGCCGCAAAGTCTGCCGTCTTCCACCAGAAGATTTCCCGGAGCAATATCGCCATGCAGCCACACCGGCGGTTTATCCCATTTTGTCGAAACTGCATTTTCCCAAATCCTCCGGATTTTATACGTAGGCAAAATATCGGACAATTTCTGCAGCGCAGTCATTACCTGTTCGTTATAAACAGATAGGTGAGCACCTCTGAAAAAATTATACTCGCCTGCCAGCGGTGCGCCTTTCGTATCAATACTTTGCAGCTCTTTTAGAAAATCCGCCAGTGCAGCGGCAAATCGGTTAATGTCGAGAATATTATTTTTATGTAACGTTTCGCCCGGAATATATTTATTGACCGACCACGGAAACGGATAAAGCCCGTCAGCCTTTCCCTGTGCAACAGGAGAGGAAATCGGCAAAGACAGCCTCCCGGCTAACACAGGAAGCCATTTCATCTCTTTTTCAACCTGTGGAACATATTCTTCTCCACTTGGCAGGCGCACAGTCATTTCCTCTCCCAGGTGAAAAGTTCTGTTATCGTGGCCGCTGTGTTCCACTGGTTCAATTTGCAGATTCGCCCATTGTGGAAACTGTTCTTTTATAAGACGGCTGATCAGCAACTTTTTTTAAATCTATGATACGACGGTATGTGGCAGTGAATTTACGACGGACGTTAAAACCTTCAGACGGTAATATCCTTCCTGCAATACTGCTGGTAAGCCACAGCAATGCCAATTGCCCCAAATACCAGTCCCACAACTACCAAACCGCCGTCCAGGCATCCGTCCGCCACGATATCCGCTCCCTCACAATAGCCAAAGGGTGTGATATATTTCAAAAATTCCGCCGACTCCGTAATGTTGGCTACCAGATTGAGGAAATACATCATCGCCGCGATCCCCAGTCCTGCGCCCGCGCTGCCTTTTCTCATAAAGGCGGAGATGCCGAAGCAGATTCCCGCCAGCTCTGACTGCAGCAGGAAATAGGCCAGATGAAACAAATTCAGTTCTTTCCAGGGAATCTCCTCCCCCACCATCGCAATGGAACCAACGGAAATCACATAGACGATCACATTCATGACAACAATCTGTACGAAGACTGCCACCAACTTTCCTGTCACGATCCGTCTGCGGCTGACGGGATGGGTCAGCAGAAATTCCGCCGTCCGGTCCTTCTCCTCCTTGCTGAGCATCCTCGCCGCGCACAGCGATGCAAAGAATGCCCCGCCCAGTCCCAGCACATTGCCGCACTCAACCGCATAGAATCCGATCAGCGTTCCGAAATTCAGTCTGTCCATGCCGAATGCTTCCGTAAACGATCCCATCGAAGCGAACACATCATTGACTCCTTCCATCTGCCCTTTCATCTCCGGAAAAAGAAAAATGCAGATTACCAGAAGGGTGCCGACAGCCGCCGTCCAGATCGTCAAAGAGAGCCTGCCCTGCCGCAGTTCATGTTTTATCAGTGTCATAATATTTTACCATTCCTTTCCTTTGAGCCGTAATTTGATTCGTCTCCGATAACTTTACTTCTCATAATAATGCATAAAAATCTCTTCCAGATCCGGCTCCGATACGGATAGATCCGAGACGTCTCCTGCCGCCAGCATACGCAGCAGCGCTTTCATATCACCGCTGTAGAGAAAACTGATTACCCCTTCTGACTCCTTCCTGTCACGTACACCCGGTAAGCCCTCAAGCTCCACACTGCCGTGAACCGTCACCCGTCTGGCATTGCTCTGAGAAAGCGCCTCCACACTGTCGCATACAAGGATCCTTCCCTCCCGGATAATGGCTGCACGGCTGCAATTATGCTGTATCTCGGATAAGATATGGCTGGACAGGAACACCGTCGTCCCTTTCTCATGCCGCTCCCGCAGGATCTCGAAAAATGCTTTCTGCATCAGCGGATCAAGGCCGCTGGTCGGCTCGTCCAGGACCAGCAGCCTCGGATCATGCTGCAGGGCACAGACAATCGCCACCTTCTTCCGGTTGCCGAAGGAAAGCTCATCCACCTTCCGCGACGTATCCAGCTGCAGCCGTTCACAGAGACTGACCGCAGCCTTCCGGCAGTCCTTTTTGCGCAGATCGGCAGATAACTTCAAAACCTCCCGTACCCGCATACCAGGATGGAACATAGCCTCGGAAGGCAGATAACCGGTTCCGGCCAGAATCTTTTCTTTCTCCTTCACAATATCGAACCCCAGCACGGCCGCCTGTCCACCCGTAGGGCTGATCAGTCCCAGCAATGTTCGGATCGTCGTGGACTTTCCGGCGCCGTTGGGCCCGATAAAGCCGAAGAATTCTCCTTCTTCGACTGTCAGGCTGATCTGCTCGATGCCCCGGGCCTTTCCATAATGTTTCGTCAAATTCTCTGTCTTGATTGCTTCCATAATTTTCTCCGTTTCTATGCCGTTTTGCTCATTTATCTTTTCCGTTTCATGATTTACTGCTTCCGCAGATAGATGCTCTTCCAGAATTCCAGCAGCTTTGCAAAATCCCTGTGCATCTGTTCGATATCCGCATCCCCGCGCTGCACCATCTCCCAGAGATACCCTTCCGATGCCCAATACATCTCCCGGTACATCATGGAGATGTCAAGCCCCGGGATAAACTGTTCCGGGTCAAAATTGATCCGCGCCTCATCAGCCTTCAAGTTGAAATATCTGTGATAACTCTCCTGCACGGCAGCATTGATCTCCGGATCCTTCTCATAGAAAGCCCTGAGCGCAAAATTTGCCACATCCGGATACATGCGGACGATCTCCAGCTTCGCCGCTATGCCCCGCTCCATACTCTCAAACAGGTCCTTATGACTGTAACAGTCGTATCTGGTCAGATATTCGATGGTCAGTCTGGCACAGTTGTCCCACAGAAACAGATATAACTCCTTTTTGTTATAAAAATAATGAAACAATAAGGACTTACTGATCCCGGCATCCTGTGCGATCTCACTCATGGGACTGTTCTTATAAGAATTCTGGGAGAACACACGATAGCCGGCGTTAAGTATGGCCTTCTGTTTCTCTTTTGGCAGGGAAAAAAACCTTTCATTCATGGCCTCACCTCCGTTAACCGCTTCGGTCTACTATAGGATAAAGCCATTGACCGATTTTGAGAAGCCCCCATTTGCACAATCTCAGCATCCCTCAGCATTTTTCCGTAAGCCACACACGCTTCTCCACTGCCCGTATAAAAGACCTGCGTCTGCCCCGCCTGCATCCGTCATCACCTTTTTTCAGATCTTTCCTGATCTCTTCCACGATCTGATACCGCTCTGACGGCTCCTCCATAATACATCTGCGGATCACCCTCTCCACTCCGTCTCCCAAAAGCGGCTGATAATTCCTGACCGGCAGCAACGTATACGGCGGTCGCGCCGGATCCGAACCAGTAACCATATAGTACAGCACCCTGCCGAAAGCATAAATGTCGCTCCGTTCGTCTGCCCGCACCCCTTTTCCGTTCCTTCCGAACTGCTCCGGCGCACCATACCCGGGCGTGACCGCCATCCGCCCCGTTTTCTCTCCAAACTTCTGCCGGTACGCCGCCCCAAAGTCGATCAGCCGCAGATTGCCGTCCGGGCAGACTATTACATTATGCGGCTTTAGATCACAATAAATAACAGGTGGTTTTCTTGTGTGTAGATAACACAGGATATCTAACAACTGTAATCCCCATGCCCTGGCCTGCTTTTCTCCCACATAACCGTTTTTGCCAATGTATTCCTGCAGCGTGACTCCCCGTATATATTCCATCACCAGATACCACGCCTCTTCCCACAGCAGTTCATAGATGACCGGCAGCATCGGGTGGCCAAGCTGCCTGAGCATATCCGCTTCCCTCAGTATCCTGTTCTCTTCCTTTGCCCCCTCTTCCTGTCTCCCGACCAGCTTGATCGCCACCTCTCTGTGCAGATCCTCATCCCGGGCCAGATACACGCTACCCTCGCCGCCCTGCCCGATACACTTTAGTATGATGTATTTTCCGATACATTTTTTCTCTGTCATAGAATGCCCTTTCCTCCTTCCGCACTGGAAACCGCTTTATAATGATCCGCCGGTCTATTTGTCATTTGCCAGAACATAAACGGCCGACATATTGTCCTTTTCCCCGCGTTTCATACACGCCTCCCCGATTTCCTGCAGTCTGCGGGTAATCTGCTCTTCCTCCAAAAGCTGCCACGGCCGCAGGACTTCCGACAATTCCTGATTTGTGACACAATGGCGGAAACCGTCGCTGCACAGCAGCAGCGCCTGACCGTTCCCGATTCGCCCCATACAAAAGTCCGGACGCTCGTACCCAAAGCTGCCGACACATTTTGTCAGCACATGCTTTCCCCTGGCATGATCTTTTGTCAGACAGACAGCCTCCGCCGTCTTTGCCCGCTCCCGTCCGCGCCTGCCGGTGCCATTCATCCGGTATATCCTGCTGTCCCCCAGATGCCAGATCAGATAAACCTTTTCCCAGAGAACCAGCAGCGTCATCGTCGTACCCAGGCTGAGTTTCTCCCTACTGCCGTATTGCTGCAGCTGCTCCTGCATATGATATACCAGCCGGTCAAGCGATCTTCGTATCACCCAGTACGGCTTTCTCTTCTGTATGGCATGCAGCAATGACTCGTAAAACCATTCCTGCAGCCGCCTTGTCACATAAGCGCTGGCCACCTCTCCCTGCGCCAGCCCGCCCATGCCGTCACAGACCGCTGCCATCATCACTCTGCCGCGGGCAGTCAACACCTGCAGCAATATGACCGCATCCTGATTGCTCTTCGCCGTACTGCCGCGCTCCCAATATACACCTGCCAGATACTTCATCCGCTTGCCACCCCTTTTTTTCCGCGCAGACAGACGCAGGGCCTAACCGCCTGTCACTGCCGCTGCTGTTATGTTTCTTCATGATCACCCCAGGAAATCTTGCGGGAATCCCGCTGAATCATTCTGTCCATCTCTGTATCTCTGATCAAGATCCGAAGGAGATGAATTATTCTACATTCTTCGTTCATTATAGCACTGAACGGATGGTATTTCAATTTCTTTTTTTGCCGTCGGCGGCCTGCCAGGATCTGCCCCTGGAATCTCCGACCGGGATCCGACCGGGGCAGACCTTTTTGGCTTCCGATGCCCGGAAACTGTCGCAGGATACTCTGTCCGGACAATTTCCTACTTCATCAGCCGCATAATATCATTGTACATAATAAATACCATCAGCACCATCAGCACGACCAGCCCCGCGAAGTGCACCATGCCTTCCTTCTCCGGGGATACCGGCTTGCCGCGTACCACTTCCACAAGCATGAACAGCAGCCTGCCCCCGTCCAGCGCCGGAAGCGGCAGCAGATTCAGGATCCCCAGATTCACGGACAGCAATACCACGATCTCCAGCATCGTCAGTATCGCCGAGGCCATCCCGTAATTCTCCTCCGCATGTTCATAACTCTCACCCACAAACTGGGCAATGCCGATCGGGCCGGACACATCATCTTTCGTAACCCTGCCCCGCAGCAGCATCCCCAGACTCTTATAGGTGGTCTTCACATAATACTCCACCTCATAGAAGCCGTATTGAAACACCTGCAACGGATTACACTTCAAATATTCTCCGGCACCGACGAGGCCCATATAATAACGCCCCGCCTGTTCGTCATACCGCGGCTGTAAATTGGCTACGCCCTTCTCGCCGTCCCGCTCATAGTGAACCTCCATCGCCTCTCCCTGGTTCAAAGAAGAGAGCACCGTGATCTCCCGGTAAAAATGAATCTTCTCATGATTAATCTGTGTGATTCTGTCTCCTGGCTGCAGCCCGGCCTCTTCGGCCGCCGAATCTTCGGACACCTGTCCGATCACCGGAAGATCGACACCGGAAAATGCCGTCAGCACCACCGCCACCACAAACGCCAGTATAAAATTGAAAAAAGGCCCCGCAAACACAGTGGCAATCCGTCTCCACACCCCCGCTTCCGGAAAGGCAATCCCCTGTGCATCCAGATCAACTCTCCCATATCTTTGATCCGTCGTCTCCGAAGACAGAGGCAGCTGCGCTTCCACGCCCGCTCTGCGGTGCATTCCTCCTGCTTCCTCCTTCTCTTCCCGATCCATGCCGTCCTCTCCATCGAACATACATGCTCCGCCTATGGGCAGCAGTTTCAGGGAATATTTGACGCCGCCCTTGATGAAGGAAAAAAGCGTCGGCCCCATGCCTACCGAGAACTCCACCACACGGATCCCGTTCCTTCTGCCGATCAAAAAATGCCCCAGCTCATGGGAAATTACTACAATACTGAAAATAATAATGAATAAAATAATTGTCCTGATCAAATGACTACTCTCCAAACTTTTCCTTAATATATTCGTAGGTAGACGCTTCCGTCTCCAGAATCTGTTCTACCGTCGGATCTGCGATCACCTTATGCTGCTCCATGGAACGCTCGATCAGTTCCGGAATCTGCAGGAAAGTGATCTTCTTCTGCAGGAATAATGCCACTGCCTTTTCATTCGCCGCGTTAAATACGGTGGGCAGTGTTCCGCCCGCCTCTGCCGCCCGATACGCCAGAGCCAGTCCGCGGAAGGTCTCCGTATCCGGCTTCTCGAAAGTAAGCTGTCCCAGCTTGAAGAAATCTACCCTGCCGCTGTCCATAGGCCTTCTGTCCGGATAGAAGAGCGCGTACTGGATCGGCAGCTTCATATCCGGCACGCCCAGCTGCGCCATGATCCCGCCGTCCACATACTCCACCGCAGAATGCAGGATACTCTGCGGATGCACCACCACCTGAATCTGGTCCAGCTCCACATCAAACAGCCACTTCGCCTCCATCACTTCCAGCCCTTTATTGACAAGCGACGCGGAATCTATCGTAACCTTTTTGCCCATGGACCAGTTGGGATGCTTCAAAGCGTCTTCTACGGTCATTGCCGCAAGCTCCTGCCTCGTCTTTCCGCGAAAAGGACCGCCGGAAGCCGTCAGCAGTATCTTACTGACACGGTTTCGGTTCTCCCCGTGCATAGACTGGAAGATCGCGCTGTGTTCACTGTCCACCGGCAGGATGGACACACCCATTTTGGCCGCAAGGGGCATGATGATATGTCCGGCCGTCACCAGCGTCTCCTTATTAGCCAGTGCGATCGTCTTGCGATGCTCTATGGCTGCAATGGTCGGCCTGATACCAATCATGCCCACGATCGCCGTCACTAATACATCTGCCGCCTCACAAACCGCCACCTCCAGCAGGCCATCCATCCCGTACACCACGCGTACCGGCAGATCAGAGAGCCGCTCCCGCAGATCCTGCGCAGCGTCCTGCGTCCACATCGCCGCCAGCGCAGGCTTAAACTCCCGCACCTGCTTTTCCATCAGGTCTACATTCGTGCCCGCCGCCAGCGCCGCCACCTGTAAGTCATCCTCTTTCCTGACGATCTCCAGTGTCTGCGTTCCGATCGAGCCTGTTGACCCTAATATTGCTATCTTCTTCATTTGTCTTCCTTTCCTGTACACCCGGACGCCCTTTTGACATTCCCCGCTTCTTTCCTATGCGATCAGCATAAGTCCGATAAAAACAAGAGGCGCCGCGATAATGACACTGTCAAACCGGTCCATGATCCCGCCATGTCCCGGAATCAGCTTACCATAATCCTTGATATCATGATCTCTTTTGATCGCAGACGCCGCCAGATCCCCGATCATGGACACCACCGCGCCCGCTGCACCCAGCGCCGCCACCAGCAGCAGCGACAAAGAGGCCTGCGAATACCTGTTTACCGCAAAATGCGTATAGAGCACGAACAAAAGCGCCGCACCCACAATACCGCCCACTGCGCCTTCCACCGATTTCTTGGGGCTCAGCTTCGGCGTCATCTTATGCTTACCGAACAGCACTCCCACCGCATAGGCACAGGTATCGCTCCCCCAGGAACACAGAAAAACAAACCACACCAGATACTTCCCATGCGCAAATCCTTCTCTGGTCAGATAAATAAAGGAGAGCATCACCGGCCCGTACAGCCAGGAAAACATCGACGCCATGATCTGCTGCGCCTTATACCGGGGAAAAGTGAACACATACGTAAAAAGAAACACGATCATGGTAAGCACCACCGCGATCACAATGACCGGATACACCTTTGCCAGTACATCCGCCTGCTCCCCGTCGACATACAGTGTCATAAAAAGAAGGCCGTAATACACAACCGTCATGACCATGCCCACAGCTTCCGGCGCATTCAGCGAATATTTCCCCCGGTGCACCACCCAAAATGTTGTCCCTCTGGCCTCTGTATGCTCTGCCTGAATCTCAATCCCTTCCGTATGCACACCGCATGCCCTGATCAGTTCCCTGTAGGCGATGAGAGATACCAGACACAGGATCACAGCCAGAATGCCGTCCCCGGCCATGATCGTTGCCAACGCGATGATCACCAGCAGAACACCGCTCAACAATCTAGTACGAAACATATTACCGCCCCTTCCTATTCATCCTTGACCAGACCATACCGTCTGTCTCTCTTATTATATGCGATGATCGCTTTCTCTAATTCCTCCCGGGAAAAATCCGGCCACGCGACCGGCGTAAAATACAGCTCCGTATAGGCGAGCTGCCACAGCAGGAAATTCGAGATCCGCTGTTCATTACACGTCCTGATCAGCAGATCCGGCTCCGGCAGGCCGACGGTATCCAGCGCACCGCTTAGCCGCTCCTCCGTAATGTCCTCTACGGACAGCTGTCCTTTCACTGCCTCCTGCGCCAGAGTGCGGACCGCACGCACGATCTCGTCCCTGCCGCCGTAATTAATGGCAATCTGGAAATGCAGCCCCGTATTATCCTTCGTCGCCTCCTCCAGCTGATCCATACGCTTTCTGATATCCTCATCCAGCCTCGTCTTATCTCCGATTATACGCACACACATGTTATTTTTGGCCGCAGTTTTCAGACAGGTCTTCATATAATTGCGCAAAAGCCCCATCAGGGCATCTACCTCGTCACGAGGCCGGCTCCAGTTTTCCGTGCTGAACGCATAGACCGTCAGATACTGTATCCCCATCCGGTAAGCTTCCTCACAGATCACCTCCACCGTCTTTGCCCCCTGTACGTGTCCGTAGTTTCTGGGCATCCCCTTTTGCTTTGCCCATCTGCCGTTTCCGTCCAGAATGATCGCCACATGATTCGGAATCTTCATATCTTCTTCCATGATAATCCTCCTGATCTTTCAGTCACATTAGGAAAAGGGACAACAGAATATACATCACATATATTCTGTAAGCCCCTCTCTATACGCTTCCCGTAATAAAAACACTGCTGCCAGTTACTATACAGTAAGTATCTCTTTAGACTTTTCTTCTACCAGCTTATCTATGTTCTTGATAAACTTGTCCGTCATTTTCTGTAATTTCTCTTCCAGTTCCTTGATCTCATCCTCTGAGACTTCCGTCTTCGCCAGCTTCTTGAAAGCATCGTTGCCGTCGCGTCTCGTGTTACGGATCGCAACCTTGCCCTCCTCGCCGCGCTTCTTGACATCCTTGACCAGATCCTTACGGCGCTCCTCAGTCAGCTCAGGAAATACAAGCCTGATCACCACACCGTCGTTCGTCGGATTAATTCCGATATCAGAAGTCATGATTGCCTTCTCGATCACCTTGATCAGACTCTTCTCCCAGGGAGCGATCTGAATGATCCTTGGCTCCGGAACCGTCACATTACTCACCTGCTGAATCGGTGTGGGTGTCCCGTAATAATCTACCCTGACTTTATCGAGAACATGCGGATTCGCACGACCCGCACGAATCGTAGCCAGATCACCCTCCAGGAAATCATATGATTTCTGCATCTTCTCCTCATAGGGCTTTAGTCTCTCATCCATACTGTAATCCTCCAATTAACAATCTTCACCTTTTACTTTGACACGGTCACCTTCGTACCGTTGAACTTCCCCTTCACGGTATTTACAATACTGTTCTCTTCATTTAATGCAAAAACCCACATCGGCATTTTGTTCTCTCTTGCCATGATAGAAGCCGTCATATCCACTACCTGCAGGTTCTTCTCTATGACTTCGTCTATCGACACTTCCTCATACTTCCTGGCATTCGGATTACAGCGCGGATCACTGTCATAGACACCGTCAACTGCTTTCGCCAGCAGAATCACATCTGCATCCACTTCCACAGCACGCAGCACAACACCCGTGTCTGTTGAAAAATAAGGGTGACCCGTGCCGCCTGCAAAGAAGACTACCATGTTCTTGGAAAAATACTTATTCGCCCTGTCCTTCGAAAAAAGTTTGGTAAAAGAACCGCACTCAAAAGGCGTCAGGACATTGGTCATCATACCGACAGAACGGAAGATCTCCGACACATAGATACAATTCATGATCGTTGCAAGCATACCGATCTGATCCGCCTTCGTCCTGTCAATGCTGTCACTGGAACGTCCACGCCAGAAATTGCCGCCGCCGATCACGATACCGACCTGGATGCCTTCGTCCACCAGTTCCCTGACCTGCATGGCCACATCCCGTACCGTGGCCTCGTCAAAACCGGTCTTCTTATCACCCGCCAAAGCCTCACCACTCAATTTCAACAGTATACGCTGCATATGCTATTTTCTCCTGTCTTACTCTGTTTCCCAAGCTGCCGTAAGTTATTATTTTCTCTTCTTGAATTCCTCAAAGAACGTAGAAGGATTGATATCTGCGTAGCACTGGGAACACAGTCCTTCGATTACAGCTCCGTTATTGATCTGCACAGACTTGGACTTGATATTACCCATAACGATTGCTGTCGTATCCAGAATAACCGGGCCATGTACATCAATATCACCCTTCACCGCACCTGCGATCACCGCACTGGATGCCGAAATATTACCAATCACAACAGAACTCTGTCCGATCTTAACACTGCCGTCACTGTTCACTTCACCGGCGATCTTAGCGCCTTCCGCATAGATCTCTGCCGCCTTGGAATTACCCTGGATCGTTCCCGTAATGTTCAGCTTACCGTAAATATCAAGATTACCGTTCACTGTACCAATCAGTTCCATGGAGCCCTGGGATACAATATCACCTGTTATAGTCATTCCTTCTGTTACTACTGCTGTCTCATCTACTGCCACACGATTAGCCGTCTGCATATCCATAGTATCCTCTTCCTCCCCCTCTGTCTGAGATAACATAGCATCTGTCACATCCATTGTTTCCATCTCACTTTCCGTCACTGTCTCTTCTACGGCCTCTTCCACATCAGCCGGCTCTTCATACTCTTCTGCCGGAAGCATTTCTTCCGCATCAGATTCCAATACATCCTCTTCCACCGGCATCTCCGGTTCCTCTTCCTGTATAGCTGTCTCAGCCTGCTCTACCACGCCGAGTATATCCTCTTCCACCTGTTCCTCTGTAAACTCTTCTGTCTCTTCCGACATCTCCTGCGGTGCCTCCACCTCATCCAGCCTGTCCAGCATACTGCTGATATCCAGAGAGCTGACCGTATCCTGTGCCTCTTCCGTCACCGGTGTCTCCTGTACAAACTCTTCTTCCGGTAACACCTGTTCTGTCTCCAGACCATCCGTCATAGCCGCATCCAGCGTCTCCTCCGGCATCAATTCATTGACAGCCTGAGACAAATCCTCCTTTAAATCTGAGAAAAACCCCATTCCCACATCCTCCATTCTTTAGTCATTACTTATATGATGAATCGGTTCCGTATCATCATTGATCGGAACGATCTTCGTATCTTCCATGGCCTGAATCGTCTCAATCAGTTCAGGCAGCGCCTCCACCGTGGATTTCTTCTCGGAAGCATCATGCATCAATATGATGGCCTCCTGAAACTTCTGCAGCTGCGATGTACTGTTCCTGACAATGTTGTCCGGACTGACATAGTCGCTCGAAGCATCTCCCGAAGAGACATTCCAGTCAAAATAAGAGATATCCTGTCCATCGAGATAGGCGATCAGATCATGCATGTCCACCTTACTCACCTGATTACTGCTCCCGCCCGGAAACCTGCAATAACGGCACCAGACGCCCGTAGTATCATACAGAAATTCCTGCAGCCTGCTCAGATCGTCACGGTAGCTCTCTACCGACTGATAGATCTCATTATACTTATGGCTGTAAGAGTGCATCGCCAGCGTATGCCCCTCCTCCACGATTCTCTTGTATAACGGCTTATATTCTTCTTCCTCTTTCCCGACCACAAAAAAAGTCGCCTTCACATCGTATTCTGCAAGTATATCCAGAATCCTGCCGGTGTTGCTGCTTGGCCCGTCGTCAAAGGTCAGATACACTTTCCGGACATTCTCATCCTCTGCCTCCGCCGCCTCTGCCCCCCTGTCCACTGCCTTCCTTCTGGACTCGTCAACACCCGAAACCGTATAGGGTGATGTGCCCGCCGGCCTGTCCGCTTCGACTGCTGCGTTCGGCGCCCTGTCCTTCTCCATATCAGCTGTTATTCCTGTTCTTGCCAGTACGTCCTCAGACTCTCCCGTGATCATGTAAAGCCTGATCCCCAGAAAAATGGATACCGCCAGCGGAATCAATACAAGCAGCTTCTTCAATCGGCTGTTAAGCCCGCCCCTTACCGATTCCCCCTCCTGATCAGTATCTGTCTGTGCCATTTTCATCCTTCCCTTATTCCATACTCCATTATACTATATCATATCCAACGAATTACGAAAAGAAAATTTTTAAAAAAGGATCAGAAAAATTTATCCTGATTCAATCAGCCATTTGGCAAACTCAGACGGTCTCCTACTGCGTTCACCGCTTCCATCCTGGCTGATGATGCTGTTATGACCGCATCGATATCATAGGTCATTTCACGGAACCCATAATTTGCAATTCTCCATTTCAGGGATTCTTTTTTTATTGATTGTAACGGTATATCATGCCTGAGAGTAAAAAGTTCTATCATAAAAAATAACTCTTCCATATGGATTTATGGTATCTTTAAGTTAGCACACTTAAGA
>ERZ808046.602-NODE-602-length-26532-cov-8.479493_pt1 | contig 26532 bp, 24 predicted proteins | sample MGYA00380196_ERZ808046 | MGnify/ENA primary metagenome ERZ808046 (study PRJEB31490, sample SAMN06133421) | mouse gut metagenome | isolation source: Z6_2 | host: mice | place: China: Chengdu | collected 2015-05 ...
GAGGTGCTGGGAAGGATGCAGCGGAACGAATATTAAAAAACAGCGTCATCCTGAGCAGCACGCAGAGCAGGTGCTGAAAGCCGAAGGCGTCAGGAACTGGTCTGGGCATGAGGTGCTGGGAAGGATGTCGCGGAACTAATATCAAGAAAGGATTGTGTAAAAATATGGATTTGGAGCGCAGATATGTGACATTGAACCGGAGAAGAGGCAGGGCGCTTAGCCAGATTACCCTGGAGGAGGATCTGAATGTGCCGGATCAGAAGCCGGATATTTTCCGGGTCATTCACAAACAGGGAGAATTTCACCCGGACGAGATCAAAGGCGAGACAGGAAAGGTGAAGGTCAGAGGTGTTTTTCTGTACCGGATTCTGTATATCAGTGAAGGAGAGAACCGGGTGCCGGAGGTGCTGGAGGGAAGTATTCCGGTGGATGAGATGGTTTTTTTAAATGAACTGGAAGAGGGTGACCTTCTGGACTTCCACTGGGAAATGGAAGATCTGCATGCATCTGCCGTTCATTCCAGGAAAGCCAATATCAAATGTGTCCTGGTGCTGACGGTGGAAGCGATGAAAGAGCAGCCCATTCCGCTGGTGGGCAGCAGCCCGGAGGAGGAAGATCTGTATGTACAGACCTGTCCCGTGCGTCTGCAGCAGGAAGTAATACATAAAAAAGATACACTTCGGATTCGGGAAGAGATGAATCTGCCGCCCGGAAGACCCAATATCCGGCGGATCCTCTGGAAAGAGATGCGCCTGCAGGGAACAGAGATCCGGCAGGAGGAAGGAAGACTCCTGGCCAAGGGGGAGCTTGTAGTATTTTTCCTGTATGAGTGTGAGGATGAACCGGGCAGGCTGCAGTGGCTGGAACAGGGAATTCCGTTTCATCAGGAGGTGGAGTGCGAGGCGTGTCATACGGATCTGGCGGGAAAGGCGGAGCTTACGCTTCTGCGCAGCGAACTGGAACTGCAGGCCGATTATGACGGAGAGCCCAGGATGGTGCGCATAGATGCGGTCTGCGATCTTTTGCTCCGGTATTTTGAAGAACAGACTTCGGATGTGCTGTGCGATGCCTACAGTCTGACCCGGGAAGTACTTCCCAAAAGACAGCAGTATGAATGGGACTATGTGAGAAGTCTGTCGGATTCCAGGGCGAGGGTGAGCGGACGGCTGAAACTGAAAGATACGGACCCGAAGATGATGCAGATTCTGAATACCGGCGCGCAGGTACATCTGGAGCATACCGAGAGAAGCGACCAGGGAGTTTTGATTCAGGGGACGGTAGAACTTTGGATTCTGTACGCTTCTGCGGAGGATGCGCAGCCGTTGGCGTGCACTGTGCACACGGTTCCCTTTGAACACACGGCAGAACTGCAGGAAGGCAGCAGCCGCTGTGAATGGCAGGTCTTTTTGTGCATGGATCAACTGATGGTTACCATGCTGGATGCGCAGGAACTTGAGATGAAAGCCGTACTGCAGATTCAGGTGCTGTTCTGTGAGACCGAACGCCTGGAACTGGTGGAGGATCTGGAGGAAGAACCTCTGAATATGGAGCGCATCCGTCAGATGCCCGGCATGGTGATCCATATTGTGCAGCCGGGAGAGACGCTGTGGGATATCTCCAAAGCTCACGCGACCACCTGCGAAGCGGTCATGGAGCTGAATGAACTAAAAGAAGAGGAATTAAAAAGCGGGCAGAAAGTATTGATGGTAAAAGAGATTGCCAGGTCATAAGGAAAGATTTAAGAATGGAAAATGGTGCGGCGGGATTTTGGCGCAGAAGGTAAGGGCAGCAGGAATGGTAGAATTATTTCTGCTTGGAAATAACAAAACCTGCCGATATCAGAAGACGGGCGTTTTTGCAGGGCTACAGGGCCGGGTGCAGGCGCCTGTCTTCTTCTGTCTTTATCCCGTCGATCAGGTAAGAGTAGGAGATATGAAAAATCTCAGAAAAAGCTTTCAGTTCTAAGTCTGTCACATACCGTTGGTAGGTTTCAATCCGGGTGATGACATTCTTGTCGATGTCATAGCCGTTCAGCTGCAGCTCGTGGGCAAGATCGCGCTGGGAGAGTCCTTTGTAGATGCGAAGTTTAATCAGCTGCGGCGCTATGAAATTCTTTTCACCGGTGTCTCTGCGTTGTTTTGGCATAGAATCATCCTCTTTATCATCAGAAATCTAAGAGTTATCTTTTGTAGTTTTTAATGATTCTATAGGCAAAAAAGTAACGAAACGGTTGTGAAAATGAGACGTACGTCAACTTTTCTGCCGGTTCCCGCGGTTTTTGATGCTGCAAAGAGGGACGCTTCCGGTCCGTACCAGCCAGACACCTGGTGTGGACTGCAGACAGGATCGCGTCCTGTCTGCAGTCTGTTCAGGCAAAACTCCTTGCCTGATTTTTCATCAGACCGCGTTGCCGCCGGGGCGACTCCTTTTTTGCCTTGCTGATGAAAATGGATTCATCGGAGTTTTACCAGAACAATGCAGGCAGAACACAGGTGGGTGAAATACAGCAGCTGGAATCTTCGATCTTGAGTTTTTGCAAACGACATAAGCTCCGCCGGAACCGTGGTTGACGATTAGACAGGCAGCTGATAAAATGAGGAAAAAAGTGCAGTTCTGAGAAATCAAACGCAGGATGGGAGGAAGCAGACAGAGATGGAATACTTGGTGATCGGTGCCGGGGGAACCGGCGGCTGTATCGGGGCTTACATGACGGAGGCGGGGAAGGATGTGACCATGATTGCCAGAGGGGCACATCTAGAGGCCATGCAGGCAGGCGGGCTTCGGATGGAGACGACGAAAAAAGGGAATTATACGGTCCGGCCGGTGAAGGCTTTTGATATGGAACACTATACAGGGCATCCGGACGTGATCTTTGTCTGTGTGAAAGGGTATTCGCTGGAGGAGACGGTGCCTTTTATTGAGAAAGTGGCAAAGCAGGAGACGGTGGTGATACCGCTTCTCAATATCTATGGCACAGGGGGAAGGCTTCAGAAGCGTCTGCCGGGGCTGCTGGTGACAGATGGATGTATTTACATCGCCGGAGAAATCAAAGAGCCAGGATGCCTCTGGCAAAACGGCGATATTTTCCGGGTGGTGTTTGGCGTCCGCGAGCCTTCAGAGCACCGGGAGGTTTTAGAGGTGATAAAAAAAGATCTGGAGGACAGCGGGATTGAGGTGCTTTTGTCCGACCATATCCGCCGGGATGCGTTGCAGAAGTTTTCCTATGTATCACCGGCAGCTGTCTGCGGACAGTATTACGACACCATGGCAGGAGCCATGCAAAAACCAGGAGAGATCCGGGATACGTTCGCGGCGCTGATTGGGGAGATTGATCGCCTGGCCCATGCCATGGGTATTTCTTTTGAGACGGACATTGTGCAGACCAATCTGGCGATCCTGGATAATCTGACTCCGGAGGCGTCCACCTCCATGCAGAGGGATGTAAAGAAGGGAAACGCATCCGAGATGGATGGGCTGATTTTTGAAGTGGTTCGGATGGGGAAAGCATACAATGTGGACCTGCCGATGTATGAGAAGATCGCAGCGTCGCTGGAAAGCAGTTTTATCAGGGAAAAAGACTGATAGAAAAGAACAGGATGCCGGCAGCCTTTTTCCGGCGTGACACAAAAGACAGGCGTTTATTATTTCAGAAGAAATTCTGCTGAACATATTTCGTGAGAATTATTGACATATGTCAGTAACTTGTTATAATGATGCTTGGATCAAAAGGTCATGTATGACATGCTTGCATGTCAATACATGACTTTGGGACCCGAAAAAACATGAAAAAGTAGCCCGACAGGGCGGATTTTGCATGTTTTTAGGATTGCGGGAGCATGAAATGCGGAGCAATCCGTAGGCAGCAGGGGACAAAAAACTTTTTGCCCCCAACATCATGACATTAAAAAACCCCGGAAACCAATGTCTCCGGGATCTTCTTCCATTCAGTCAAAAGCATGTTTGAAAACTGCGTTCTGGCAGATGGCGGGAATGAATTTACAAACACGCTCTAGCACACGCCCTGAGCCAGCATGGCATTGGCCACTTTTTCGAAACCTGCGATGTTCGCGCCGGCCACATAGTTGCCCTCCATGCCGTAGCGTTTTGCTGCGTCGTCGATGTTGTGATAGATATTGACCATAATCTGCTCCAGCTTTGCGTCGACCTCCTCAAACGTCCAGCTCAGACGCTCACTGTTCTGGGTCATCTCCAAAGCGGATGTGGCCACACCGCCTGCATTGGAAGCCTTGCCGCAGATGAACAGCACACCGTTGTCCTGCAGGTACTTGGTTGCCTCCAAAGTTGTGGGCATGTTGGCACCCTCACAGACTGCCTTACAGCCATTTGCTGCCAGCTGCTTCGCATCCTCTAAGTGCAGTTCATTCTGGGTTGCACAGGGAAGTGCGATATCACATTTGATCTGCCATACCCCCCGGCCCTCATGATACTCTGCGCTCTTTCTCGCTGCCGCATACTCAGTCAGGCGGGCACGCTTCACCTCTTTTACTTCTTTTAAGAGTTCCACATCAATGCCTTCCGGATCATAGATCCAGCCGGTAGAATCTGAGACAGTCACAACCTTTGCACCCATCTGCTGCGCTTTCTGAGCCGCATAGATGGCCACATTACCGGAACCGGACACGCAGCAGATCTTGTCTTTCATATCCATGCCGTGACACTTCATAAGCTCTCTGGTGATATAGAGCAGGCCGTATCCGGTCGCCTCCGTACGAGCCAGAGATCCGCCGAAGGTTAACCCTTTTCCGGTCAGAACCCCCTCATAGAGTCCGGTGATTCTCTTATACTGGCCATACATATAGCCGATCTCTCTTGCGCCAGTTCCGATGTCACCTGCCGGCACATCCACATCCGCACCGATGTATTTGTACAGCTCTGTGATGAAGCTCTGGCAGAATGCCATCACTTCCCGGTCAGATTTGCCTTTGGGGTCAAAGTCAGAACCGCCCTTACCGCCGCCAATGGGAAGTCCGGTCAGAGAATTTTTGAAAATCTGCTCAAATCCCAGGAATTTGATGATACCGATATTTACAGACGGATGAAGTCTTAATCCCCCTTTGTAGGGTCCAATGGCATTGTTGAACTGTACCCGGTATCCGGTGTTCACCTGCACCTGGCCTTTGTCGTCTACCCACGGAACCCGGAATTTAATCTGGCGGTCCGGCTCGGTCAGACGTTCCAGCAATGCTTCTTTGCGGTATTTCTCTTCATTTGCTTCAATCACTGGTCTTAAGGAGTCCAGCACTTCTTCCACTGCCTGCAGAAATTCCGGCTCCGATGCATTCTTCTCTTTGACTCTTGCGAGTACTTCGTCAACATAACTCATTTTCTCATTCTCCTCAATCAAATTGGCTTACATTTACTTTTCAACGGTAACATTTTATTACGATTCTTTTGAATATGCAACGATTTTTGCGTGATTCTTGAACTTCTGAAAAATTTTTCGTCTTTGATAATCTTAAATGAATATTTTTCATCAATCCCAATATTTTTATTCACTTATATCATCCTCAGGCAAAGGTTCCACCAGCGTATCTTTATAGGCCAGGATCCCTGCAGCCAGACGCTGGACCAAGAGCTTCTGGTAGGATTCTTCTGTGAGTTTTGCACACTCGTCCCGGTTGGAAAGGTAGCCGATCTCCACCAGAACCGCCGGCATCCGGGTCTTGGTAAGCACCCGGAAGTTGGCGGTTCTGGTACCCCGGCAGGGAATCGTACTGTCCCCCTCAATGCCTTCCACCACCTGTTCTGCCAGCGCTTTGCCTTCTGCACTGTCCTCCCGGTAATAACATTCCAGCCCGTTCACACCCGCATCATCCTCGCAGTAATTGCAGTGGATACTCACAAAAAGATCTGCCTTTTGCTCATTCGCATAACTGGCCCGCTCCTCCAGCCCAACCTTTGTGTCATCGGTCCGGGTCAGAAGCACTTTTACATCTGCATCCTCCAAAACCTCTGCCAGCCGCTCTGCCACCTTTAAGTTGATCTCCTTTTCCAGTACATCGCCGGAATTGGTTCCCTGATCCCTGCCCCCGTGTCCGGCATCCAGGACCACCACAATGCGGTCATCTTTCTGAAATCCCAGATCTTCGATAATCCTGGCTCCCACAAACGTTTCATCCGCTCCGGTCAAAAGTCTCCAGACCCAAATCCCTCCCCATACCACAAGAAAAACAAGAAGAAACAGCGTGAACAGGACTAGAATCCTGGCACACCAGGCCTTGATTCTCCTCTTGAGCCGACGCCTTTTTTTCTTTATGCTGCACTGCTGTTTCCTCTTTCGTCCTGTCGCCATAACACCTTTCCTGTCCGTCTTTTATTTCTTAAAACAACCTTATATTTTATTGTACAATAAAAACGGCTATTTCGCTTCTTAAATTTTATTAAGATTTTCAGCTGGGCACAGGCGTGATTTGTCGAACTCATGAATGGGCATAACCTGCCAGTTTTGGTACGCCAGTCTGCAATGCCCCTGCGGAACTCTGTCAGTGTTCTGACTGCATGATACCTGATGAAATTCTAAGAATAAATCTTCATCAGCAGGGCGGAGAATAGAGGCGAAGCGGTGGCATCGCTGACCGCTGGCAACGCAGTTTGATGGAAATTTAGATATGTCCAGCCGGGAGATCAAGAAACTTCCGGCATAATAAGAGCATGGGATGACTCCGCCATGTGAGCCATCCCTTCGCAATTACAGGATTACCTGCTGAATCTCTGGGTTTCCAGTATATCCTTTTTTCTTTAACACCTCCACCAAAATCTCCTGCCACTCTTTGGGATCAAGGTCCACCACCTGATTTTTCAGTACCAGGCGGCACCCTTTTTCCAACGAATCAACGGCCGGATCCACAAGCTGATAGGGAGCGTGCACTTGAAAGACACCCAGTTCGGTCAATACATTGATCATCCGGTATACGGTGGCAATCCCCACATTTTTATCCCTTTTCAGAGCCTGATAATAAATCTCTTTACAACTGGTACATTCCTGTTCAAAGATGATATCCAGAAGCAGCCTTCTCTGCTTTGTAATACGCAGTCCCCTCCCCCGCAGCCTTTGCAGAATCTGGTCTTTTCTGCAGGCAGCAAGGATCAGTCTTTCGTCCTGCACCCGGAGCACCCTTTGCATCCCCCTGAGCAGCCACAGCTCTTGCCGGACTTTTTATCTTTCCAGATACAGCGCACTGCATTGGCAGACACCAGGAGCAGCAGCCCTCCTACAATGATATTCCCCATCATGCCTTCGCCATTCCTTTTGTGCTGACGTTCCGTTTTCTTTCACTTTTACCGGGCCTGACCAGAAGCCAGAAAAATCCTGCCAAAACCACAAGTGCCGCGATCAGGCCGATCCCCACTACTCCCGCAGTAAAGAAAGTGCCGATCTGATAGATGCAAAGCGCAGCAGCATATGCCAGCAGACACTGATATCCGATCGCAAACAAGGTCCATTTTACATGATTCATCTCCCGTCGGATGGCGCCAATGGCTGCAAAGCAGGGGGCGCACAAGAGATTGAATATCAGGAAACTGTAAGCTGCCGCCATCGTGTAAGAACCTGACAGCGCTCCCCAGATTTCCTCTCCTTCCTCTGATACCTCTGCAAATCCATACAAAATTCCCAGTGTTCCGACCACATTCTCTTTGGCCACCAGCCCGGTGATTGCCGCCACAGCTGCTTTCCAGTCTCCCCATCCAAGGGGAATAAAGATCCATGCAAAGAGACTGCCGATTCCCGCGAGAATGCTGTGATCAAGCTCCATATCCTCCAGCATTCTGAACTGTCCGTCCACCCAGCCAAAATAGGTTGTAAACCATACCAGTATGGTAGAAAGCAGAATAATCGTACCAGCCTTTTTGATGAAGGACCAGCCTCTCTCCCACATGCTTCTTAAAACATTTCCGGCAGTAGGCATATGATAAGCCGGAAGCTCCATGACAAAAGGAGCAGGATCCCCGGCAAACATCCTCGTCTTTTTCAAAAGAATACCAGAGCACACGATCGCTGCAATCCCCACAAAATACGCACTGGGAGCCACCCAGGAGGCCCCGTCAAACAAAGCGCCCGCGATCAGGGCAATGATTGGAAGTTTTGCACCGCAGGGAATAAAGGTGGTGGTGATAATCGTCATTTTGCGGTCCCGGTCGTTTTCAATCGTCCTTGATGCCATGATCCCCGGAACGCCGCAGCCCGTTCCGATCAGCATGGGAATAAAAGACTTGCCGGACAGCCCGAATTTCCGGAAGATCCGGTCCATGATAAACGCCACTCTTGCCATATAGCCGCAGGCCTCCAGGAAAGCCAGAAAGACGAAGAGTACCAGCATCTGCGGGACAAAGCCCAGCACTGCACCCACGCCGCCGACAATTCCGTCAAGAAGCAGTCCCTGCAGCCAGTCTGCACAGTTCATACTCACCAGAATTCCCTCAACCACAGGCGGGATAATCTCTCCAAACAGTACATCATTGGTCCAGTCAGTCGCAAATCCTCCGACAGTCGTCACCGACACATAATAGACAAGCCACATAACCGCTGCAAAGACAGGAAGCGCCAGGAAACGATTGGTCACAACCTGATCGATCTTGTCTGATACTGTCATACCGTCTTTTTTTGTTTTCTTACTGCACTTTCCAACAACAGAGGAAAGGAAGCGGTAGCGCTCATTGGTAATAATACTCTCCGAATCATCATCCATCGCCTCCTCCAAACGGCTGATGATTTCCTCCACATCGGGCGCATGCTCCATCTGGTCTTTGATCTTGTCATCCCTTTCCAAAAGCTTGATGGCAAAAAACCGCTGGCGATGTGCCGGAATATCGTTCAGTTGATGCGCAATCGCTGCCAGTGCCTCCTCCACCCGATCATCAAAGGCATGTACCATATTCTGAGAATGGCCTCCCTGCGCTGCCTCTGCAGCCAGCCAGGCCGCCTCCCGAATGCCAGAGCCCCTCAATGCGGAAATCTCCACCACCGGACAGCCCAGTTCTTTGTTCAGCTTATCTATATCAATCTGATCACCGTTCTTTTCGACAATATCCATCATGTTCACTGCCATTACCACCGGGATCCCAAGCTCTAACAGCTGTGTGGACAGGTAAAGATTCCGTTCCAGATTTGTACCGTCCACAATATTCAAAATCGCATCCGGTCGCTCCTGGATCAGATAATTCCTGGCGACCACTTCTTCCAGGGTATAGGGGGACAGGGAATAAATTCCCGGCAGATCTATGATGATCACATCTGAATACCCTCTTAATTTTCCTTCTTTTTTCTCCACCGTAACACCCGGCCAGTTGCCGACAAACTGATTGGAACCGGTCAGGGCATTGAACAAGGTCGTTTTACCGCTGTTCGGGTTCCCGGCAAGTGCTATTTTTACCGCCATATTCTCCTCCTGTCAGTTAGCTTTTACTAACTATTATTCACAAAAATTGATTTTACTCCACTTCAACCATCTGCGCATCTTCTTTTCTCAGAGACAGTTCATATCCCCGGACTGTCACTTCCACCGGATCTCCAAGAGGAGCCACTTTGCGCACGTGGATCTCCACGCCCTTTGTGATTCCCATGTCCATAATCCGGCGCTTTACGGCGCCTTCTCCGTGCAGCCTCCTGACCGTAATGGTTTTTCCCACCGCCGTCTCTCCCAACGTCTGCATTTTTTCATGTCCTCTCTTTCCTTTATCATTCAGCCGAAGCCTTTTACACCTTCACGCCTCTTTTCTATGCTACCATAATCCTGCAGGCAAGGCTTTTATCCAGGGCAATGCGAACTCCTTTCACCAAAAGGATCATCCCTGCGGCATTTTCGCCCAATACCTGAACCACAGAACCCGGTGCAAAACCCAGATTCTGCAGATGCCGGATAACTTCATCTTTTCCACGGACCTTTGTCACAACCCGCTTTTCTCCTATATCCATCATTGCCAGCGCCATCTCGCTTCCTCCCCTCAAAATTCTGCCATCCTCATGAAAGATCGTGTTCCCGGGATTTTATATCCTGGAAGTGCTGCAGAACACCTCTGCAATACAAATACAATTGAAAATGAATCTCATTTACAACTCTATTATATACAGAGCACACGTTAATGTCAACTAACTTTTCAGAAAAAGACAGGCAGTTATTGAGAAATTTTCTCAATAACTGCCTGTCTGGTGGGTCTACTGCTGCAGCACTGTCACAATACTCGGAATGAGCTGCTTTTTTCTGGAAACCAATCCCTTCAGCTTGATGTCCTGGACATCCTCCGGAAGCTGGAAGGCACTTCTCGCCACTTCTTTGGCATTTTCTCCAAGACACAAAAGCTCTGTTTTTTCCTTTACAATATTGGTGAGCATGACAAAACACATCTCCACTTCCAGGGTCGGAAATGTCTCCTCCAGATAAGGAAGAAGCTTCTCTTTGATCTCATCCAGCTCGATGCTGTTCATACTGTTGATCTGGGCTACGAAAAACTCGTGCTCATTTACCTGGAATTTCTTCTTGTCCTGATTGAAGATCTCTTCCGGGGACTTGGAGCTCATGTCGCTGCCGGCACTGAACATATCAATGGAAAACTCCTCGATCTCCACTCCGCAGATGGAGGACAGATGCTCTGCTGCCGCCTTGTCCACCGCTGTACAGGTGGGCGAACGGAACATCAGTGTATCCGACAAAATTGCCGCCATCAAAAGCCCGGCGATGCTTTTGGGGATCTCCACCTGATTCTCCTGATACATCTGATAGACGATCGTCGCCGTACAGCCCAGAGGCTGATTCCGGAAAAAGACCGGCTCTAACGTTTCCAACGTACCGATCCGGTGATGATCGATAATCTCCAGGATGTCTGCATGCTCGATGCCGTCCACGGTCTGACTGGCTTCATTGTGATCCACCAAAATGACCCGCTTCCGACGCAGATTCAGAAGGTTCCGGCGCGAAATCATACCGATGTAGTTTCCGTCCATATCCAGGATCGGGAAATCCCGGTAACGCTTCTGGCCCATGATCCCCTTGATATCCTCGGTCTTCTCTGTCACTTTAAAGGTAATCAGGTTATCCTCTTTCATAAAATGAGAAATCGGCATACTCTGATTGATCATTCTGGCCACAGTAAACGTGTCATGGGGCGTCACAATGATGTTGCAGTGATTTTCCTGGGCCAGCTTCCGGATCGTCTTGGATACCTTGGCATCCATGCAGACTACGATGCAGGCCGCATTCATCTCGATGGCACAGAGCTGAGACTCATATCGGTTGCCTAAGATAACCATATCGCCCTCATGGATATAGTCTTCCATCACATCCGGGTTGGCCGCTGCAATCACCACTTCACCTTTTTCGTAGACCGCTTCTTCATCTCCATTGATCATTACCCCGTCCAGGGTCTCCAAAATATTCCTGTATGGCGTATGGGCGGCGGACAGGCTGCAGTTGTCGTAAACATCCATATAGGCGTTGGCGATGTCACCGATGGTGATCAGTCCCTGCAGCTGCTGATGATCTGTGATCGGAAGAGTCACCACCCCCAATGCCCGCATCATATTCCAGGCTTTTTTCAGGGAAATCTGACCGGAGACTCCCTTGGTCTTTCGAATCTCAATGTCCCGGACATCCGTCATCACATCCTCCACATACTTGGGCGCAGATACCTGAAAATAATTCAGCACATACTGCGTCTCCTGATTGATCTGCCCGGCGCGGGCCGGACAGTATCCACCCCCGCACAGACGGTTTTTCAGCTCCGCGTAGGCGATTGCGGAACAAATGGAATCCGTATCCGGATTCTTATGACCGATCACATAGACCGGTGCTGTCTCTGTCGTCATACCATACTCCTTTGCTTCCCTGTTTTCTGCTCCCATTTTAGCACTTCCTGTCTTTTTTGACAAGCTTTCTGATTTTTCCCCAAAAATGTTTTATAAATTTTGCACAGATAATTCCGTTTGCTTTTTATATTTTTGTGTATTTTTACAATAAGTTTATATTTTGTTCATAATTTGTACATATTTAATTGTTATACTCTATATAAATCAAAAACAACCTGCGACATATAGATAAATTTTTTCATAATAAGCCCCGGCATCCGTATTGCCGGGGCACTCCTCATTTTATTCGCTCTATTCTCCGTCAATCCGCTTCATCGCCTCATTCAGCGACATCATCTTGGCGTCCAGTCTGGATATGATGGACGCACATTCCTGCAGTTCCCTTGCAAAATATCCAGGCGCGTTCCCTTCATATTTGTAATAAATCTTGTGTTCCAGACTTGCCCAGAAATCCATGGCCATGGTGCGGATCTGTACCTCCACCTTGGTCGGAATCACCGCATCTGCCAACGCCACCTGGATCGACAGCAGCATATGGTAGCTCTTGTATCCGCTCTCTTTCGGGTGACCGATGTAGTCCTTAATGTTGAGCACAGACAGATTGTCCTGTCTTGCCAGCATATCTGCAAGAAAATAAACCTCAGAAAAAAAGGAACAGGTAATGCGGATCCCCGCAATATCGTTCACATACTCCACCATATCGTCAATGCTGATCCTGTGCCCGTTCTTCCGGAGCTTTTTCATAATACTCTCCGGTGTCTTCAGACGGGTCTTCACATACTCGATCGGATTATACTGGTAGACGTGGCTCAATTCATTGTTCAGTACCTCAATCCGGCTTGCCACCTGGATCAAGGCTGACTCATAGATGAACATCGCCGTCTCAAAGCTGTCCTTCTCGGAACGTTCCCGAACGTACTCCTGAATCGTCATCTCTGTTGCCATGTCGTTCTTACACTCCCCTGTATATCTTTCTCTATTATATCACAGGAATCACGCATATTCTGTTAAAAAAAACCAGCGATTTATGAAATATTTTGCCGGTTTCTGTCTGTTTATAAGCTGTACTTATCTGCAGTCATAATCATCCAGAAAATGATGCTGTTCGTCTCCCTTTTGATAACTGATGATCGTATTCAGATTGACATTTTCCACGCTTCGAAAGATATTTTTCTCAATCAGCGGGCTGATTTTCCGAAAACGGGCAATCAGCTCTTTCATCTCCTGCCGCTTGGAATTGTTTGCCCCGTTCCCATCCACTTCGTACTGCTCTGTGAAGCGGCAGGCACACTGGAGAAAATGCAGGTCATGATACCGGACCCAGTCCAAAATCGCCTCCTCATGAACCAGATACATGGGGCGAATCAATTCCATCCCCTCAAAATTTGTACTGTGCAGCTTGGGCATCATGGTCTGTATCTGGCCGCCATAGAGCATGCCCATAAGAATCGTCTCAATCACATCGTCAAAATGATGTCCCAGCGCTATCTTATTGCACCCCTGCTCTTTTGCGTGAGCATAGAGAAAGCCTCTGCGCATGCGTGCACAGAGGTAGCAGGGGTTTTCCTCGATGTCCACCACCACATCAAAGATGTCCGACGAAAAGATGGTGACCGGAATCCCCAGAAGCTCTGCATTGTTCTCAATTCGCGCCCGGTTCGCCGGATGGTAGCCCGGATCCATCACCAGGAACACCAGTTCGAAAGGAAATTTCCCGTGACGTTTCAGCTCCTGAAGCAGCTTCGCCATCAGCATGGAATCCTTTCCCCCGGAGATGCAGACTGCAATCCGGTCCCCTTCCTGAATCAAATCATAATCCTGAATCCCCCGAATGAAAGGTCTCCAGATATTTTTCCGGTATTTTTTGATAATACTTCGCTCTATCTCTCTTATTCTGTCCAAAAATCTGCTCCCGTTTTTCACTCGCCCTTTACTTTCCTCTGCGAAACCGATATACTGTATAATCATCACACCGTCAGGAGGGCCGCCATGTTCCGCATATGGGGAAAATTATACAAAGACAACCGATTAGTAAAAGACATCACTGTCTGTAACGACAGCGAAGACACCCGCACACACAAAGTCTTTCATGCACTGGATGAAATCTGCTATGCTTTCGATCTGAGCAAGCCCATCTGGCTGGACTCCAACATCCGCGAATTTGGCCGTCACGCAAGAACCCGGTTCTTCCAGGACAGCTTCGTGGATGAGATCGACTTTGATTACCTGGATTTTCACGTCATCGAAGAAGACTGATTAGCGAGCCATAAACTCCTGGATCAGATCCCAGATGGAGGAGACAAAACGGGTGACAAAATTACCGACCTTCTCCTTATCCAGGTCAATGCCAAGATCTTCCAGCTTGTCATACAGCTCTTTTGCCTGGCTTACCAGTGTACCAGGATCAATATCCAGCTTGTTCAGTTTCAGCAGAAGATCCACTACCTGGCTCACCTGCTGATCTGTAAGATTTAAATCCATCTCCGCAGATGCCTGTCTTACCAGCTCTGACAGTTTATCCGGATCGTCCAGTCCCTGTTCGGCGATCTGCTGCTTCAAATATGCGATAAGATCCGAGATCTGCTCCGAATCCAGCTGTTCCATCAGTTCCCCTGTCAGTACCAGCTCATCTGTCGCCACCGAAAAAGCATCGTTGCTGACCGTCTCCCCGCTGTAAGCCTCATAGGCTTTGACCGCACCGATCAGTGCCGCAGTCCCGCTGATGGAACTTGGTGCCGCCACAATCACTTTTGCATCCTGTACCCCGGCTGTCAAAAGGGCATTGCGGTACATGGCAATGGTACAGTAATTGATATTATGCGTCTCCACGCTGAGGCCGGAGCCGCTGTCCTGAGGAATCAAAAGTACAGAAGAAAGGGAGTGGGTCCCCACGACGGCCGCACCAAGAGACTCATCCAGATACTGGTGTTCCATATCATTTGTGATATAGATAGTCTGATAGGATACGGCTTCCTCCTCGGTAATTCCCATCTCGGACAATACTGCCGCCCTCTGGGAAGCATTTAAATCCGCGCCCAGGGCAAGAACTGCCCCTTCCGCCGCATGCGCCGGCAATACAAAGCACATCAAAAATATACTCAAAAGTGCTAATGAACACCATCTTTTCATTCCTTTTTCCTCCTGATTAGCGTTTCGCGGTTATTTATGCGACTTTACGATGGCATTGCACCATCTTCTTATATCTGTAAACACCTGCTCTTTATCCAGATCATGAATCAGTTCATGACGGTTCTTCGGATACAGAATACAGGTGACCTTTTTCATGCCAATCCTCCCAAGCATCTCCCGGAACCTGCGCACGCCTTTGCCATTGCCTCCCACCGGGTCTTCATCCCCCGACAAAATGAGAATCGGAAGTTCTTTTGGCATCTTGGCTGCACGTTTCGGATCCACCGTCTCTTCCACTGTATGAAAAAGCGCCTCGAAGGCATTCAAAGAAAAAGAAAAGTTCCGCTTTTTATCCTGCAGTGCATCGGTCAGAACGTTCGGATCCCGGCTCATCCAGCTTCCCGTATTGGCATTGTCCGGATATCTTTTGGCAAATCCGGCACAAGTCATCTGGTTCAGCAGTGCGCTTCGGCCTTTTGGCCCCTTCTGGAGCATGGAGATGTAAGTAATCAGAAGTCCTGCCTTTACAGCTGCCCTGGGCTGATGTCCGGTCCCCAAAAGCACAACTGCATCCACTTTGCTTCCGTGATAGACCAGATAACGTCTCACCAGATAGGAACCCATACTGTGCCCAAGAAGAATATAGGGAACTTTCGGCGCAAAAGACACCGCCATCCTGCGGATCAGCTCGATATCCCGAAGCCAGAGCACCGCCCCGTATTTTCCAACATATCCAAGTTCTTCTGCGTCTTTTACGGACTCTCCATGCCCAAGATGATCGTGTCCAACCACAAAATAGCCCTCACAGGCCATCCGCTCTGCCAGTTCCTCATAGCGCTCTATATACTCCAGCATCCCATGCACCATCTGCAGGACGCCCCTTATCTTTTTCTGGGGATCATACCAGCGATATCCATGAATCATATGAATGCCGTCTGAAGAGTCCACATAAAATTCTTCCCGTGTTACCACTTTATCACCTCTTATCAGAGTTGCCTCTTTTATTATGTACTTTGGCAGTATAACACAGATTTTCTAAAAACTGCGCAAATTCATAAAATTTTAAGGATTCTTCAGAGAAATACCATAAATGGAAAAAAGCTCCTGTCTCCCCTTTTCAGAGTGCAGGAGCCTTTTTGCTACAGCTGTGTGCTGATAAAGATATCATAGATCGCCTTGATTGCCCGCTCAAAATCCTCGTTGCGGACTCCGACGATGATGTTCCACTCGCTGGAACCCTGATCAATCATCTTCACGTTGATACTCGCATGGGCCAGCGCCGAGAAGATCCGGCCTGCAGTTCCCCGGTTCGCCCGCATGGCCCGGCCTACCACAGCGATCAGTGCCAGGTCACCTTCCACCTCCAGATAATCCGGATCGACTGCCCTCTGGATGCCCGCCAGCACTTTCTGCTCATGCTCCTCAAACTCCTCCTGATGGACCACCACGCTCATAGTATCAATCCCGGACGGAATATGTTCAAAGGAAATCCCATGCTTTTCGAATTCTTCTAACACTTTGCGGCCGAATCCAATCTCAGAGTTCATCATGTCTTTCTCGATATTGACCGTGACAAACCCTTTCTTGCCTGCAATGCCGGTGATCGTAAAACGCGGCTTGTGGCAGGTGCTGGACACAATCATGGTACCGCTGTCTTTCGGACGGTTTGTGTTGCGGATATTGATGGGGATGCCGGCTTTGCGCACAGGAAAGATGGCGTCCTCATGAAGCACGGTAGCCCCCATATAAGAAAGCTCCCGAAGTTCCCGGTAAGTGATCGTATCAATGATCTCCGGATCCTCAATCAGTCTCGGATCTGTCACCAGAAACCCCGATACATCCGTCCAGTTCTCGTAAAGGTCTGCCTTTGCCGCCCTGGCCACGATAGATCCAGTGATGTCTGATCCTCCCCTGGAAAAGGTCTTGATCTTTCCGTCTTCATAAGCGCCGTAGAATCCCGGAACTACCGCCTTGGGCATCTGCTTCAGGCGTTCACCCAGAAGCTGGTCCGTCCGATCCGAATCAAAACTGCCGTCCTCCGAAAAACGGATCACTTCCGCCGCATCCACGAAAGGATAACCGATATAAGCAGCCATGATCAGGCCGTTCAGATATTCTCCCCTGGAAGCTGCATAATCGCTCCCTGCCTTATTGGCAAAATTCTGTGCAATGACCTCAAATTCTTCATCCAGGGAAAGCTTCAGATTCAGGCCGCCGATGATCTCGTTGTAACGGGCTTTGATCTGCTTGAGCATTCCGCTGTAATCTTCTCCATTCGCCGCTGAATAGTAACACTGATAGAGCATATCCGTCACCTTCGTGTCCCCGTCAAACCGTTTGCCCGGAGCTGACGGAACCACATAGCAGCGGCTCTCATCCGCAAGAATGATCTTCCCAACTTTTATAAACTGTTCGGCACTCGCTAAAGAGCTTCCCCCAAACTTGACCACTTTCTTCATCACTTTATCTCCTCGTTTTTCAAAAAAGCTAGTATTGATTATAATTGCAATAGAGCAAGAAAACAACTGTTTTTTCAGAAAATACAAAAGAAAATGAGGGACTGCCGCATTTTTGCAGGCAATCCCCCACATTTTAAAATAGAAATAATCTGTTATTTTGCACCCTGTCCGTAATAAGCATTGGCTCCGTGCTTCCGGAAGTAATGCTTATCCTGCAGCTTTTGAGGCGCCGGCTGGATCCGCGGGTTGATGGTTTCTGCCCGGTAAGCCATCTTTGCCACCTCTTCCAGCACTACCGCATTGTGCACCGCTTCATGGGCGTCTTTTCCCCACGTAAACGGACCATGATTCTTGCACAGCACCGCCGGAACTGCCATGACCTCCCGGTCCATTGCCTTGAATGCATCCACGATCAAGTGTCCGGTGTTTTCCTCATAGGCACCCTCAATCTCCTCTTCCGTCAGACAGCGGACACAAGGAATCTCCCCATACATATAGTCCGCATGGGTCGTTCCGTAGCAGGGAATGCCTCTGCCTGCCTGGGCCCAGCTGGTGGCATAAGAAGAATGGGTGTGCACGATACCGCCAATCTCCGGAAATGCCTTATAAAGTTCCAGATGGGTCGGAGTATCGGAAGACGGCTTATAATGTCCTTCCACCACGCTGCCGTTGAGGTCTACAACCACCATATCGTCCACCTTCATGGTCTCATAATCTACCCCGCTTGGCTTGATGATAAACAGGCCGCTCTCCCGGTCAATGGCACTGACATTTCCCCAGGTAAAAGTCACAAGCCCGTACTTGGGAAGCATCATATTGGCTTCGAATACTTTTTGTTTCAGTTCTTCTAACATCAATCCATTGCTCCTTTTGCCTTCTTATTTGTATGCGATTGCATTCCATCTTAATTCGTTTTTGAAATTCCTTATGGTGGTATCACGGTCAATAACAACGCTTTCGATTCCCATGGCTGCCGCCCAGTCTACCATCTGCTCCACAGACAAATCATAAGAAAATGCAGAATGATGCGCACCGCCTGCTAAAATCCAGCTTTCAGTACCTACCGCCAGGTTTGGCTGAGGCGTCCAGAATGCAGTTGCCACCGGAAGCTTCGGCATGGGCTGTTCCACTTTCTTGCAGTCCACCGCATTGATAATCAAGCGGAAACGGTTTCCAAGATCCACCAGAGAAGTCGCCACTGCGGAACCGGTCTTGGATGTAAATACCAGGCGGGCCGGATCTTCCCGGTTGCCCATGGAAAGAGGCTGTACCTTGATGGAAATCGGTCCTTCTGAAATGGTCGGACACACTTCCAGCATATGAGACTGCAAAATGCCTTCTTTGCCCGGAACCAGGTTATAGGTGTAATCTTCCATAAAGGAGGTACCCTTTGCATCTTTGATGCCTTCGGTCATGATCTTCATCAGGCGCACCATGGCTGCTGTTTTCCAGTCACCTTCTGCACCAAAGCCGTATCCTTTCTCCATCAGTCTCTGGATCGCCAGACCCGGAAGCTGCTTTAAGCCGCCAAGCATACCAAAGTGTGTGACAATGGCATGATAGTCGCCGTCCTTTAAGAATTTTTCTGCTCCGATCTCAATCTGTGCCTGTACTGCCACATGTCTGCGGAATTCCGCCTCGTCTCTGCCTTCCAGCAGAATCTCGTATTTTTTATAGTACTCTTCCACCAGAGCATCTACGTCTCCCTGGGGCACTGCATTTACATAATCCACCAGATCATTGACGTTGTAGTGATCAATCTCCCAGCCAAATTTGATCTGTGCCTCTACCTTGTCGCCCTCCGTGACAGCCACATTGTTCATGTTGTCACCCACACGGCAGACACGGATATGAGAAGACTCCATAACGCCGACTGCCGTACGCATCCAGCTTCCCAGCCTCTTTTGCACTTCCTGATTATTCCAGTGACCGAAGATCAGTTTTCTCTCCATCCCCATACGGCTGACGATATGGCCGTACTCCCGGTCACCGTGGGCAGACTGGTTTTCGTTCATAAAATCCATATCAATGGTGCCATAGGGAATCTCTTCGTTGAACTGGGTCAGAAGGTGGCACAGCGGTTTTTTATACTCCTGCAGGCCGATAATCCACATCTTTGCCGGGGAAAAGGTATGCATCCAGGTGATGACACCTGCACACTCCGGATCGTTGTTGGCATCATTCAAGGTCTGACGGATGGACGCCTGGCTGATCAAAGTCGGCTTTAAAATCACTTCATACGGAAGATTTCCGCCTGCGTTGATTCCCTCTACAATCTTTGCAGAATGCTCTGCTACTTTTCTCAGGCACTCATCTCCGTACAGATCCTGAGAGCCGGTGCAAAACCAAAATTTGTAATTTTTCATTTTCTTTCCTCCTCTATTAAAGTTCCGCTCCGTCCTCTTCTGCTCCCGGATGGAGATCGATTCCCGGCCGCTTCCGCGTCCGCTCTTCGATCTGTTCGCACAACAGGACTTCGCTGTTTTCATAATCATTTACTTGGATGGGTCATCTTCGTCGGGCCGATCATACTCGCCTTTCAGATATGCTTTTATGGACATGCCTCCAAGGAGTATCGCAACCGCCCCGAAAAGAATCATTGCAGCGATAAACAGCAGGCGTTCCGCTCCTGTATGGCTGGCAGGAGCATCTCTTAAACCCCAGGCCAGATACAGAAGATAAGCAGATACCACGATCCTTAAAAGCAGCGATATTTTCGACGGATAGTTCTTCTTTTTGTTATCCATAAATTATCCGATCCCTCCAATTTTTTTTACAGAATCCCGGACCAGTATGGTGGGACGGTACAGACAGGTTCCATTAAAATCCGGTTCCTCGATCAAATGCAACATATTCTCCGCAGTCTTTCTCCCCAGCTCTTCCATAGGATAAGGGATGGAGGTAATATGCGGCTCTGACAGAAGAGATAACTCTGAACCGTCGATGCTGACGATGGACAGCTGACCCGGAACCTTGAAACCTTCTTTCTGCAGAAGTTCCACCAGTCCAAATGCCACCTCATCATTATAGCAGAAGACGGCGGTACAGTCTGTCATTCTCCGGAGAACAGAACTTCGGATATTGCGAAGAGCCTTCTGATCCTCCGTGTCAATCCAGAGAATCTTCCGGTCATCCACCGAAAGCCCTGCCCGCAAAAGTGCATTGACATAGCCCGCATAGCGCAGCTTTCCCTGCCCGTCATCGGCTTTGAAGATTCCCCCGATCTTCCGGTGTCCGCAGGACAGCAAATAATCCACTGCATCCTCCGCAACTTTCACATCGTCCAGCGCCACGATAGGGGCTTCCAGTTCCGGATAGATACAGTTGAAAAACAGCAAAGCAATCCGGCGCTTTCTCAGCTCTTCATAATAGTGAAGGTTGGGATTTGGAAGCGCACTCTTGGTTGCTTCCACGATGACTCCATCCACATTGTCCTTCTCCAAAATGCCTTCCAGAATCTTTCGTTCGTTATCTACCCGGTTGTTGGTAAAGGCGATCTGGGTCATATATCCCGCCCCCGAGAGAGTCTGCACAATCCCCTGCAGGGTGGGCGGAAAGATATACCCATCCACATACGTACTGATCACCGCAATGTTCATGGTCTTCTTTCGCGTATTTCCGCTGCGGCTGCCGATGTAGGTCCCGCTTCCCCGAATCCGCTCCACAAGCCCTTCCGCCTCCAGAATCCCAATGGCATGACGGACAGTCTGACGGCTCAGGTCGAACATCTCACTCAACTCGTTTTCCGAATACAACTTTTCCCCTGGCCTAAGCTCCCGCGTTCCGATCCGGTCTTTTATCCAGTTTACTAAAAATATATATTTGGCTTCCCGCTGCTTCATATGATTCAACAGGGCCGCCATGAAAAGACGGCCCTTCCTTTTTGCTTTTGAATTTTATTTTTTACGTTTGGATACCAGATCAAGCGTAACGGCTCCAAGCAGCACGGCACCCTTCACGATTTTCTGAAGGTCCGTGGAGAAACCGTACAGAGACATACCGTTATTCAGAATACCCATGATGAAAGCTCCGACAACGGCTCCGATGATCGTACCGATACCACCGGAAGTAGCAGCACCGCCAATATAGCAGGATGCGATGGCGTCCATCTCGAACTGGTCGCCTGCTTTCGGGGTCGCAGACGCATTACGTGCGGACAGGACGATACCAGCCACTGCACAAAGAATACCCATGTTGGTGTATACCCAGAAGAACACCTTTTCCGTATTGATACCAGAAAGCTTTGCCGCTTTGGCGTTGCCGCCCAGTGCATACACCTGACGTCCTGCAACGGTCTTGGTTGTGATAAAGTGATACAGGCCAACCAGAAGCGCCATCAGGACAAGCACGAACGGAATACCGCTGTAGCAAGCCAGTTTATAGAAGAAAAACCATACAATGCCAATGATGATTCCATTCTTTACAATCAACTGCCAAGTAGGATTGGTTGCAAAACCATATTTTTTCTTGGTTGCAATGCTCTTTAACTCAGCAAGAATAATCAGAGCAGAAATCACTGCCGCCACAATCAGGCAGATCAGATCAATCTGGGAACCTTCTGCACCGATCTTGATAGTCGGAAGGAAGCCTGCACCTATGTATACAAAATCATTGGGAAGTGGACCTTTGGTCTGTGCCTGCAGAAGTACATAGGTAAGTCCGCGGCCCATCAGCATGGTTGCCAAGGTTACGATGAAAGGCGGAATCCCCAGTTTGGAGATAAAGAAGCCTGCAAACATACCGCAGAGCAGACCCACGACCAGCGCCGCAAAAATTGCAAACCACATATTCCAGCCATAATCCACCATGCCGATACCAATGACAGCACCACAGGTAGCAACGACGGAACCGACACCCAGGTCGACATTACCAGTCAGAACGCACAGAAGCATACCAACTGCAAGAATCACGATGTAGCCGTTCTGCATGATCAGGTTGTTGATATTTGCCGGGGACAGATTTTTGCCGCCGGTCAGAACCGCAAAAATAATATAAACCGCTATAAGCGCCAGTACCATACCGTACTGTCTCATATCAATATTGACAACTTTTTTATTTTCCATGATTACGCACCTTTCCTGTTATCAGCCATAATACAGCCCATAATCTTTTCCTGAGTCATCTCTTCTTTCGCCAGCTCGCCCGCAATATGGCCCTCATTGATCACGTACAGCCGGTCGCAGGTACCGATAATCTCAGGCATCTCGGAGGAGATGATAATGACTGCCTTTCCTGCCTTCGCAAGATCGTTGATGACACAGTAGATCTCGTACTTTGCACCGACGTCAATACCACGGGTCGGCTCATCTAAGATCAGCACATCCGGCTGGGTCAGCATCCATTTGGCAAGGACCACTTTCTGCTGATTACCGCCGGACAAAGAGCCCACGGCCTGGTCGATGGAATTTGCTTTTACGTTAATCAGTTTCTTATATTCTTCTGCTTTCACGATCTCCTCGTTGGCATCTACCACACCATTTTTAGAGAAAAAATTGCGAAGAGCAGCCATGGTCATATTTCTCTTGATATCATCAATCAGGACCAGTCCATTCCCTTTCCGGTCCTCGGACACATAAGCCAGCTTGCTGTCAATAGCAGTCCGCACATCCTTCAAATCTACTTCTTTGCCATTCAGCTTCACAGTGCCGCTGATTTTCTGTCCATAGGATTTCCCGAATACGCTCATGGCGAATTCTGTACGTCCTGCTCCCATAAGTCCTGCAAGGCCTACCACCTCGCCGGCTTTTACCTTGATGTTCACATCCTTTAATACCTGCCGGTTCGGATCTTCTGGATGATATACATTCCAGTTCTGAACCTCAAAAATGGTATCCCCAATGGTCACTCCCTCACGAATCGGATAACGATTCGTCATCTCACGTCCTACCATGCCTTTGATGATGCGGTCCTCTGAGAAATCATCCACACCTTTGGTCAGGGTTTCGATGGTGTGTCCGTCACGGATAACCGTGATGGCATCTGCCACATAACTGATCTCATTCAGCTTGTGGGAAATGATGATCATGGTCACACCCTGTTTTTTCAGCTCCAGCATGATCTCCAGCAGTTTTGCAGACTCTTCATCATTCAGAGCCGCCGTCGGCTCATCCAGAATCAAAAGCTCCACATCCTTGGCCATGGCCTTGGCAATCTCGATCAGCTGCTGCTTGCCCACACCCAGCGAATTGACTGGTACGTTGACGTCCTCGCCTTCCAGCCCTACCTTCGCGAGCATCTCTGCCGCTCTCGCCCTGGTCTTTGTCCAGTCGATGACACCTTTTCCGGAACACTGTTCGTTCCCCAGGAATACATTCTCCGCCACGGACAGGTGCGGACTTAAAGCCAGCTCCTGATGGATGATAACGATTCCCTTCGCCTCGCTGTCCTTGATCTTGTGGAACTTTCCGATCTCACCTTTGTAGACGATATCCCCGGAATAGGTCCCGAACGGGTACACGCCGGAGAGCACGTTCATCAATGTGGATTTCCCGGCTCCGTTCTCCCCGCACAACGCATGGACCTCGCCTTTTTTCACCTTCAGATTCACATCATCCAGTGCCTTCACGCCCGAGAATTCCTTGGTTATGTGGTTCATCTCCAAGATATAATCTGACATACCTCTTGCTCCTTTTCTTTATATTTCCACAGGCAGAAAGCCGATTTCTTCTTCCGGCGTCCGCCTCAGGATTCAGCCCCTGTAAAAAGGCGGCGGACCATGCCGCCGCCTCAGTCAGACTGTGCTTACAGTCCTAAATCTGCTGCCTGATAGTATCCGCTGTCAACTACGACTTCTACCAGGTTATCTTTATCAACCGCAACAGGAGTACACAGATAAGACGGAACTACTACTACATTATTGTTATAAGTCTCAGTATCGTTGATCTCCGGCTCAGCACCCTTCATAACTGCTTCTACCATGGTCACGCACTTGTCAGCCAGAAGGCCGGTGTCTTTGAAGATGGAAGCTGTCTGAGTTCCGTCAAGGATGTTCTTGCATGCCATCAGCTCTGCATCCTGTCCGGTAACCAGCGGCCAGTTCTCAGCGGTATAGCCAGCGCCCTGAAGAGCAGCTTTCACACCGTATGCGAAACCATCAAATGCGGTACAAGCGATGTCAAGATCTTCATCTGCATAGAAACCTGTCAGGTAGTTCTCACACCACTGCTGAGCGGTCTCCTGGGACCATCTTAAGATACAGGTATCCTCGAAAGAAGTTCTTCCGGTCTTGCATACCAGAGTCCCATCATCCAGGTACGGCTGAAGAACACCCATTACACCCTTGTGAAGCAGAACTGCATTGTTGTCATCCGGGGAGCCCATGAAGAACTCAATGGTGTAGCTCTCACCCGCTTCTTTTGCTGCATCCAGGTCTTTTGCGGTCTTGATGTACTCGCCAATTGCAGTACCAACACCCTCATTATCGAAAGAAGCATAGTAGGAAACTGCATCCGTATCCATCAGAAGACGGTCATACGCGATGATCGGGATACCAGCGGTTTTTGCCTGAGCCTCTACGGTTGTAAGAGCTCCGGAGTCCACTGCTGCGATAACCAGGCAGTCAGCACCTGCTGCGATCATGTTCTCAATCTGAGAAACCTGAGCCTGCGGGTCATCTTCTGCATACTGAAGGTCTACCTCATAACCCATAGCCTCCAGTTTTTCCTTCATGTTGCCGCCATCTTTGATCCATCTCTCAGAAGACTGAGTAGGCATTGCTACTGCAACTCTGCCGCCCTCTTTGTCTGCCGCTACCGGAGCCGGAGCCTCTGCCTGCGCAGCATCACCCGACGCATCTGCTGCCGGAGCTTCTGCATCTGCTGCCGGAGCTTCCGTTGTAGCGGAACCACCGCCACCGCAACCAACTACCATAGCTGCCACCATGGAAACTGCAAGGATCGTGCTTAAAACTTTTCTTTTCATTGTTCGTATTCCTCCCTACGTAGAATTTTTTTGAATTTTGAAAAGTTGTATTTACAAGTTGTTCCTGTGGAACAAGATTGTACAGCAGAAAAGTTATGCTATTTTTCCGGCAACATTACCAATCGTCTTTTGCTATGACCGACATTTTAACGAATTGTTTTTTGTTGCCTGCCCTTAAGTTAGTTATAATATACATCGTATCTTTTGCTTTGTCAATCAATTTTTCTGCAATTGTTCTTTAATATACAAATTTTTTAATACATTTTTATAAGTTGTATATATATTATTGATAAGTTGTATGTAATATATGAATCCGAATACCTACGGATGTTTGTCTATTTTTGATCTTTTTTTCTAATTTTCGTTTTCTTTTTTAGACAAAAATAACCCACATCGCTTTCAAATAAAGGCACTGAAAATGTCTGGCGCATACAAGGAGAAGTTCTTTATATAGTAATTTATATTTACAAAATTACTATATATTGTGCTTCCTCTTGACAAAAGTTACTTTTTCAGTACCCTCTCAAGTCAAAATTTTCTGCATTCTGCGCCCCATTCTGGCAGACACATTAAGAAAACAATACGACAGGATTCAAATCTATGTGCTTCGTGTCCCATTTTTTTCAATATCCGGAAAGATCATCAAATGTATCTAATTGTATTGCTGGTCTATCTTTGCATTTCCCCTGTTCCTTTGCAATCTCTATGCCCTCTTTCCGGCGTTACCTTATATATTTCCGTTCCGCCCCTGCCACTGCTTCAAAATATCGAAAGCATGAACTTACCAGCCGGAGTGTCTGTATCAATATTCTCTTTTTGACTGGCAAATTGTGCTATAATCGTTGAATTGATTTTTTAATTGAGAAATATATATATTCATATTATGATGAAATTGTGTAACAAAGCAGAAAGCAGGATGCGATTTTTTGATAGATGCCCTCTAGTCTTACGAGAGAGGGTGATGCCCGTGAGCGTGATGGAAGTTCTGACATTATTGCTTGTTATTTTTGCGGCTTTATGGAAAGCTATACATAACAACGCTTATGTATAGTGATTTATTATGGAAAGTTCTAAAATAAAATCCCTCTATTTCGCCTTTTTCTCTATTATAGCTTTACATAAAAGTTATAATAGAAGAAAACGAATGGAGGGATTTTTATGGCTAGTAACCTTATACCAATTGAACATTTAGTTCAGCATGCA
>ERZ808046.603-NODE-603-length-26365-cov-7.485164_pt1 | contig 26365 bp, 30 predicted proteins | sample MGYA00380196_ERZ808046 | MGnify/ENA primary metagenome ERZ808046 (study PRJEB31490, sample SAMN06133421) | mouse gut metagenome | isolation source: Z6_2 | host: mice | place: China: Chengdu | collected 2015-05 ...
TCTTAAGTGTGCTAACTTAAAGATACCATAAATCCATATGGAAGAGTTATTTTTTATGATAGAACTTTTTACTCTCAAGTTATATAAATGGAATATATAAAAAAGAGAGAAAAGCACATGTGAATACACCCATATGCGCGTAATAGGGATTTTTTGGTTTTTCGGAACTTTTGGCACAGAAAAGGAGGCAGGGCAGAATGAATTTTTATGACTGGATGACAGGGAAATATTACGGGAAGGACACGCCGAGGGGCGACCTTGCGGGGGATATGAAGCATGAGGAAGAAGGATTTCCCAAAGACGGGGACAGGCAGAGGATACTGGACTATCTGGATGGGATGTTCGCCTGCGATGAGTGCATCGCCCTGTTCAAGAGGTGCTGGCGTGATTATGAAAAGGCGGTGGCGGATGAGGGAAAGTGAGATTGAGAGCCGCCTGCGGGCAGAGGCAAAAAAGATGGGAGGCATGGCGGTGAAGTTCGTTTCCCCCGGTTTGGATGGGGTGCCGGACAGGATCGTATTGCTGCCTGGGAGGAAGATCGCATTCGTGGAATTAAAGGCTCCGGGGAAGAAGCCGAGGCCATTGCAGATAAAAAGAATGCGGCAGCTTAAAAGTTTAGGATTCCCCGTCTATGTGGTTGACGGGGTGGAGCAGATCGGAGGTGTGCTGGATGAGATATGTGCCACATGAATATCAGGAGTATGCAAAGGAGTTTATCATAAGCCACAAGGTGAGCGCGTTATTTTTGGATTGCGGTCTTGGCAAGACGGTGATCACGCTCACCGCCATATGGGAATTATTGTTTGACTATTTTGACATCCGCAAAATACTGATAATTGGCCCTCTCCGGGTATCAAGGGATACATGGCCTGCGGAACTGGAAAAATGGGATCACCTATCGGGAGTTGGAATGTCTGTAGCACTTGGCTCTGAGAAGGAGCGGCTTTCGGCACTTGGCAGGAAAGCGCAGGTGTATGTCATCAACAGGGAAAACGTGGAGTGGCTGGTAAACGAGAGTGGCATCCCTTTTGATTTTGATATGGTGGTGATTGATGAGCTTTCGTCCTTCAAGTCCCATAAGGCGAAGCGGTTTAAGGCATTAAAAAAGGTGCGCCCGATGGTGAGGCGCATCGTGGGGCTGACAGGGACGCCAGCACCGAATGGATTAATAGACCTTTGGGCAGAAATCGGCATCCTCGATATGGGGCAGCGTCTTGGTCGGTTCATCGGCGGCTACCGGGAGCGGTTCTTCGTGCCGGACAAGCGCAGCCGGGAGATGGTATTTTCCTATAAGCCCAGAGAGGGTGCAGAGGATATGATTTATAATTTAATCTCCGACATCTGCATCAGCATGAAGGCTGTGGATTATCTGGAAATGCCGGAATGCGTCTACAACCGGGTGGAGGTCATTATGAGTGAAAAGGAGATGGCCCTGTATGAACAGTTGGAGCGGGATATGCTCCTTCCCTTTTCAGACGGTGACATTGACGCGGTGAATGCGGCGGCATTAGCCAATAAACTTTTACAGATGGCGGACGGCGCGGTCTATGATGAGAACGGGAACGTGAAACACATCCATGACCGCAAGCTGGAAGCCTTGGAGGATTTGGTTGAGGCGGCGAACGGAAAGCCTGTGTTAATCGCCTACTGGTATAAGCATGACCTTGACAGGCTGAAAAAGCACACAGGGGCTGTGGAACTGGACACGGCGGAGGATATGCAAAAGTGGAATGCCGGGGAAATCCCGGTAGCGGCGATCCACCCTGCGTCAGCCGGACACGGGCTGAACCTGCAGGCGGGCGGCTCCACACTGATATGGTTCGGGCTGACATGGTCACTGGAATTATACCAGCAGATGAACGCAAGGCTGTGGCGGCAGGGGCAGGAGGAAACGGTTGCGATCCACCATTTAATCGCCAAAGGCACTCTGGATGAGCGGGTAATGGCGGCATTGGAGAAAAAGGACTGCGGTCAGTCGGCACTTGTGGATGCGGTAAAAGCGAGGATTGGAGGCGGAGAATGAAAGCAGGGGAAAATCTGTTTGACAAATACCATCAGTGGAAAAACGACAGGATAACGCTTGCCTTTGAACTGTCGAGGTTTGAAGGGGTTTCCACGGATGAGGTGATAGAGTCCATGTGCCTTTCACGCCCACAGGACGAGCGTGTGCAGACCAGCGGGGTATCCGACAGGACGGGGAAAACGGCAGTCTATTACCGCAAGGTGGCGGAGAGCATGAATGATGACTGGTACGATTATATTTTCCGTAAATACCAGTATGTGAAGGAGGAGATAGAATTCTTTGAATATGCGGTCAGCAGGTTAAGCGGGCGGCTGCCCGAAGTCATCCGGGACATGGTGGTCAACGGGATGCAGTGGAAAGAGGCGGCGGCAAAGTATGCGGTGAGCGAAGCCATGCTGACCAAGTACAGGAGGAAGGCATTGTCAGAGCTGGCGGCGCTGTATGAAGGAAGGGCGAAACATACGGAGGATTACCTTTTAAGCTGACGGGTTAAGTAATGGTTAAGTAAGTGTACCGAAGTGGTTTCTTGAAAATGAAAAAAATATGTGTTATCTTTATGATGCGGAAAAGTGTAAGGGGCCCTGTTGGAAAATCCACGGGGCTTTTTTCACGCCTCCGCACAGGGCAGCGGGCTTTATCCTTTCACCGCTGCCTTTTCTTTTGCGGAAAGGGTGGAAAGGAGTTACTGATGGATTGTTTTGCAAAGAATGAAAATGGGAACTGCAACATTCTGAGATGCGGGAAGTGTGGAGGCGAGACCTGCCACTTCCATAAGACGAGGGAAGAACAGGCGCAGTCGCTTGAAAAAGTGAGTGAACGCCTGCGGAGCCTGCCGGAGTACCAGCAGGAGGCAATCGCTGATAAATATTACGGCGGCGTGAAGAAATGGTGACGATTTCCGGGCGGCAGCGTTTTCCGCCACTGCCGCCCGTCCGCTTTACCCGCTGTTCACAAAGCGGTAGAGGGAAAAGCCGTCCTTAAGGCCCTCGCGGTAATAAAACTCGTTTTCGCGGGCAGCCCTGCGGAATGCCTCCGTCTGCATCTCCTTTAACAGTTCCCGGTCTTCTTCCGGGAGGCTGTCAAGGATGCGCCGGAACTGTGCTTCCCTTTCCTGCCTCTCTGCCTTTTCTTCCTCTGTCGGCTCTTTGTTGCTGCGCCGGAAGACAAGGTCCATCCGTTCTATGACGGTCTGGGTGAGGAATTCCCCGTCTGTCATGGCCTGCCACCTCCTTTCGGGAGACAGTTTAAAACAGGAGCGGCGGAGCAGCCAATACCAGATAGTGACAAAGAAAACGGCGGTTTTATAAGCACCCTGCCACTTAGGGGAATAAGCGGGAAACCACCTTGCCATAAACGGGATTCAGAGTTAAAATGCCCACACCAAAGGAAGAAGGGAGGTTTTAGCATGATGCCGGAAGGCTGGGAGGAAGCACTGGAAATGGCGGAAAGATACCGGGATTATTTTTCGGGGCGGGATGCGGACATCGCGCTTGGCAGGAGCGGCACACATTTCTTTTATGTGTATGACCGGGAACACGGGTACTTCGAGGTGTTCCACACGTTCCGCACGGCGGCGGAGCTGGAGGGGCTGATCTTAGGGACGCTGGCGGAGGACCTTGAATGCATGAACGCTGTCATGGCGGAGAACCTGCATGAGAGGTTCGACCTGACGGACATCAGCGAGACGCTGGACAACTACGAGCCGCGGTTCCATATGCACACCCTTGCGGAGCAGCTAAAGGCTGTGGCGGAGCAGTGTGAACAGTGGGGCGGGATGCTGGCACAGACCTACAGGGCGCTGTGCGGCAGGCTGCCGGAGGAGTAAAAGGGAAGGAGGCGTACAGCCATGCCGAGGAGACCGATGAAACCATGCAAACATCCCGGATGCCCGAAACTGACGGACGGGATGTACTGCGAGGAACACACAAGGCTGCACGCCTCTGACCGTGCCAGCGCATCCGTCCGGGGATATGACAGCAGGTGGAACAAGGCACGGACACGTTTCTTAAAAGCACATCCTCTCTGTGAAGAGTGCAGGAAGCAGGGGACATTGGTGCGGGCGACTGTTGTTGACCACATCGTTCCCCACAGAGGGGATGGAAAACTGTTCTGGGATGAGAGCAACTGGCAGAGCCTATGCAAAAGATGCCATGACCACAAAACCATGACGGAAGACCGCTATCAGGAGTTCCATTACTGAGGTTTCCGTGATGGTTCTTTTTCCGTCATACTTTGACAAAGTGTACTATTTTCTGTGGAAATCTGACGGGGCAGGGCTAAGGCAAATCTCTACAATTCGACAAAATTCTGACCGCCGCCCCCTCAAACGTAGATTTTCGCAGAATCGCACAGGGGGGATAGGAAACCGCCCCAAAATCTTACATAAACATTGATTTTTCAAGGCTTTCAGGCACTTTAGTTTTGCGTGAAAGTACCGAAAAAACCATGTTTTTGGGCTTAAAAACCATCAAAAAACGCTGGTTTTTGGGCCTTTTTTGATGGAGGTGGAGGGAAAATGACCGATTTACAGGCGGCGCAGGTGAAGGAAATGCGCTTGGAGGGCATGGGCTACCGTGCCATTGCGGAGGCGCTGGGGCTTTCCCGCGACATCGTCCGCAACCACTGCAAGGCAAAAGGGATGGGCGGCTATGTGGCGGCAACCGTGAAGAACCTGCAGGAGCGGGAGGTGCAGAACGGCATCTGCCTCTGCTGCGGGAAGGAAACCGAACAGGCGGGGACCGGCAGGCCGAGGAAGTTCTGCTCAGAGAAATGCCGGAGGCAGTGGTGGAAAGCGCATCCGCAGGAGGGGAACAGGAAAGCCCCCTGCACGAAGAAATGTGAATGCTGCGGCAGGGAGTTTTCCTTCTATGGCAGCAGGCATCCGAAGTATTGCAGCCATGACTGCTACATCAAAACAAGGTTCGGGAGGGACTGAGAGAATGGAGTTTCGGAAAATCAGAATAGCGGATTTGATTCCGGCATCCTACAATCCGAGGAAGAAGCTGAAACCGGGCGATAAGGAATACCAGAAGATAAAAAACTCCATCACAGAGTTCGGCTATGTGGAGCCGGTGATCGTCAACTCAGACATGACCATTATAGCGGGACACCAACGCGCCACAGTCCTCACGGACTTAGGCTATGAGGAGATCGACTGCATCGTCATTGACATTGACAAGCAGAAGGAGAAGGCGCTGAACATCGCCCTCAATAAGATCACGGGCGAATGGAACAAGGAGCTGCTGGCGGATTTGATCGCCGACCTGCAGGATTCGGACTTTGATGTGTCCTTCACCGGCTTTGAGCCGCCGGAGATCGAGCAGCTATTCAATTCCGTCCACGATAAGAAAGTGACCGAGGATGATTTCGACATTGACGCGGAACTGGAAAAGCCCGCCGTGGCAAAGATGGGCGACATCTGGACGCTTGGGCGGCACAGGCTGGTGGTCGGGGATTCTACTTTGCCGGAGACATACGATGTGCTGATGGCAGGGGTGAAAGCGAACCTTGTGGTGACGGACCCTCCGTACAATGCGAATTATGAGGGGAGCGCCGGAAAAATAAAAAATGATAACATGCCCGACAAGGAATTTTACCAGTTCCTTTTTGCAGCATTCGTAAACATGGAGCAGAACATGGAGAGCGATGCCTCTATCTATGTGTTCCATGCCGACACCGAGGGTTTAAATTTCCGCAGCGCATTCAAGGCGGCGGGATTCTACCTTTCCGGGTGCTGCATCTGGAAGAAGCAGAGCCTTGTGCTTGGCAGGAGCCCCTACCAGTGGCAGCATGAGCCGTGCCTGTTCGGATGGAAGAAGGGCGGGAAGCACAACTGGTATTCCGACAGGAAGCAGACCACCATATGGGAGTTTGACCGCCCGAAGAAAAGCGAGAGCCATCCGACCCAAAAGCCAGTGGGATTAATTGCATATCCCATCAAGAATTCGAGCATGAGCAACTGCATCGTGCTTGACCCCTTTGGCGGCTCCGGCTCCACGCTGATCGCCTGCGAGCAGACGAACCGCATCTGTTACACCATAGAGCTGGATGAGAAGTTTGCGGATGTGATCGTGAACCGCTATATCGAGCAGGCCGGCTCTGCGGAGAATGTATTTGTGGAGAGGGAAGGGGTGAAAATCCCATATTCGGAACTGACGGGGGAGGTGAAGGGCAATGAGTGACAGGGAATTATTGATTGAGGTATTCCGCAGGATACACAGTCTTGGAGGGTGTGACGCATCGGAATCATTCAGCCGCGGATGGGATGCGGCGGTGGCTTCCTGCGAGGATGTAATTACGGAACTGACAGGCATTTCCTATGATGATCTGGATTGAACTGATCGGATAAATCTCGGTACTTCCAATAGATAATTCCTGTTTTTTTGCATTGTGTACCATGCACAGCTACCAGCCTTTTTTATTGTGACATTTATTCTGACATTTTAGTTGCTTTTATTCCCGTTCAGAGTGATTAATGTAATACCGAAAGGGAAAACAAAGCCGAAGGGCTTAAAAAACGGAGGAAAAAAGGATGAGGATTGAGACGAATGCAGCAAACAGGAAAGATGTAGTGAAAGCGGTCAGCGGGATTTTGGGAGAGCCTTCAAAGTACCTTGGGGTTCCGACCTGCGCCTACCAGATCGGGAACTGCACCATCGACAAGAAAGGCGCGGTGGAGACCGAGGATGAAAAGACGGCGGAGCTGGTGACGGCAGGGCTAACGGAGCAGGGGTTCATCGGGAGCCCGGAGCCGGAAGCGGATGAAACAACGGTCAGCATCCCGGTGGAGGGCATGAGCGCGGAGGGGCTTAAGAACCTGATTTTCCTGACCCACAGCAAGCAGTACCTCATAAACCGCGCCTTTGCGGAAGAGGTCTTCCGGATTCCCGCGGAACTGGCGGAGGCGCTGGGCAGCGCGGAGATTCCCGATGCGGAAACTTTCCTGCAGACATTCCAGAGCCATGCGGAAGGGTGCAGGGGCATCGGCTTTCAGGACGGGAAGATTACCTTCACCCTTCCCACGGCGGATGACCCGGACATGATAAAAGCATTCACGCACCTTACGGCGGCGATGGTGCGGCAGGCAAAGGAGCAGAAACGCATCAGCCCCAAAGAGACCATCGAGGAAAATGAAAAATACTACATGAGGATATGGCTCCTGCGGCTGGGCTTCGGCGGCGCGGAGGGGAAAGAGATACGGGACCTTCTGATGAAAAAGCTGAAAGGGAATTCCGCTTTCCGCACCGAGGAAAATAAGCAGAGATGGCAGGAAGCCCGCCGGAACGAGCGGGAGGCGGCAAAGCAGCAGGAACAGTCACCTGCGGAGGAACCGGCAGGGCAGCCGGAGGCAGAACTTGCGGAAGCAGCGGCGGACGCGGTGCTGATCGAGCAGGTGAACCAGAGTTTTGACACAGAACAGTAAGAAACAGCAGGGGCGGGGAGGCGGCGCTTCCCTCCCTGCCGGAATCTACGGAAGGAGATATGCGGAATGGGTATTTATATTAAAAAAGAGGAACTGGAAGCCCTGCGGGCGGAATACCCGCCGGGGTGCAGGGTGGAGCTGGTAAAGATGGATGACCCCTACAGGGAGATGCCGCCCGGACTGCGTGGTGTGGTGACGGGCATTGACGATTCCGGCAGTATCCACGTTGACTGGCAGAACGGAAGCAGCCTTGCGGTGATATTCGGGGAAGACCATGCGGTGAAAATCGGGGACGGGGAGGTGACCGTGGGGGAGCTGCTGCGGCGCTACATTCCAAGCGGGAAAGAATTCCATTTCATGACCCCGGCAGGGTATGTTGACCTTGCGGCACAGGATGCGGAAAAGATACTGGCGGGGGAGATGAAACCCAAAGGACATCCGGGGAACCCGGAATATGCCGTGGAGATGGAGATTCAGGAACTGCTGGGGTTCCGGTGCAAAGAGGCGGATGTCCGTGACAGACGGGGATGCGTGAGCGCCCTTGTGTACTGATGGGGAGGGTACGGATGAACTGCGCTGAAAAGATGGAGCGGGAAGAACACCTGAAAACGAACCTTGCGGAATGGATGCTCCGGCACGGGGAAGTCCTTTCCGAGCGGAGCAGGAGCAACGGATATGTGGGGTTATGGATGGCGGAGGTCCTCTGGTGGGGAAGTGGGTGGCGGATCACGGCGGTGGACGGCATGGTCTGCCGGATAGAAAAAGCAGACAGGAGGGCGCGGCATGAGGATTGTATATGACGACACAATGCAGGAGACGATGGCGGCGGCAGTCGGGGAGTTCAGGGATGCCCTGAATGTGGAAGAAATAGTACGCTATGAATGGGGGACGGACAGGGTGCAGATGCACCTGCTGAAAAAGAAGCTCGGCGCTTATCTGGAATATTACAGGATGGGCATAGGGAACACCGTCACCCACGCCTACGGTATCGGCAACAACTGCCAGTACCCGGTCTATTACCACCCGGAAGGAGTGGATGAGATACAGCAGTGCGGATACATCAACATCAACTCTGGAATGTACGGCGAGGGATTCGTGAGCTGCGAGGATTATAACGGGAAGCGTATCGGGGCGGCCTATGAGGTCAGGACACGCGGTGTGATCAGAAAATAAATGCTGGAATCGGAAAGGGGGTGGACGGACATGGCAATGCAGGAAAGGATGCCGGGGAATGCACACCAGAAGCGCAACTGCTGGCAGCGGGGCAATGGCTCCTACAGCATGAGGGGAGAGCTGCGCCACGGTATTTCCCTGAATAAGAAATATCTGAACCGGAAGGTCAGGCACAGCGGCAGGGAAGCGTTAAAGCACGGGGATTATAAGCGCGTGTGCAAAACCTTACATATGGTGGAGTTCTCATAATCCGCCATATTATGCACAGTTATCCACCCATATCTTTGTCACATTTATGGTGCAGATATGAGTGGATAATGTGCGCTTTCAGAGGTAACATGTGTACTGCCGAAAGGGAAAATACGAAAAAACGGAGGGCACACACCATGAAAAAAATTGAACTTTTTGAGAGGGCCATTGCAGAGCAGGCAGCAAGCCTTAAGGAGTGGGGGATCAACACCACATTGTTCTGGGCGTACCGGAACAGCATCACGGCGGGCAACGACAGGATCGATTTTGGCGAGACCATATGGGACAACGACATCCCGGAGATCACAAGGGCGCTTAAGGAGAACGGCATCAGCGAATTCACCATCAGCAGCACCTTTTCAAGCCTGATACCGACCCTTGCGGAATTCGAAAAGCATGGCTTCCGGATGGCGGGGCTGACCGAGGTAAAGGCAAACTACACGGACTGGCAGACACAGGAGCGGGCGGTCATCCCGGCAATCAGGATGGAGGCGGAAGAGGCATAAGCCCTCCGCCATAATGTACACAATCCCCGGCTGTTATCTCTGGTACATTTATGAAGCAGATATAAGTGGATAATACCTTCGTTCAGAGGTAACATGTGTCTAACAAAAGGAAAACGGAGGGAAAAAGGATGGTAAGAAAAGGGGTAATCGGGATACCGCAGGACGGAAGGATGACAGCCTGCAGCTATACGGTAAAGCATTATGAGGAAGGAAGCAGGTACGGGATTGACGGCGGGAGGATTTCCAAACTGGCCATAAAGATAGACGGGAAGACCACCTGCTGCTACGACAGGGGATGGGACTGCGAGCCGGAGGATGACGCTACAAAAGCGGCACTGGCAATCCTGATCATGGAATACAACTAAGGAGGGAAAAACACGATGAGGGAAAATTACAACGGATATGAACTGAGTACGGTATGGGATGATGAGGCGCTTGGGTACGGTTTCCGTATTTCCGACAGGAGCGGCGCGGAGGTTTCCCGCAGCGTTGACCCATATTTTTATGAGGAGAACGCACTGACAGCAGCGAGGGCTGCGGCGGACGCGCTCCCGGCGCAGGAATAAAATAGATACATAGCAGCAGAAAGGGTTCCTCCGGGAGCCCTTTTCTGCTTCGGAAATTTAAGGGAAGGAGGCGGCAAAAGTGCAGAGCGGAAGGAAACCAAAGCCCACGGCGGTCAAGGCGCTGGAGGGCAACCCCGGCAAGCGGAGCCTTAACACGGGCGAGCCGAAGCCGGAGAAGAAAGCGCCCCGCTGTCCGGCATGGCTGGAGGGCGAGGCGAAAAAAGAATGGAAGCGGATGGCGGGGCAGATGGAGAAGCTGGGCATCCTCACGGAAATAGACATGGCGGCATTCGCCGGGTACTGCCAGGCATACGCCAGATGGAAGGAGGCCGAGGAATTCATCACACAGCACGGCACCATCGTGAAGACCCCTTCCGGCTACTGGCAGCAGGTCCCGCAGGTATCCATCGCGCAGACCTATTTGAAAATAATGAACCGTTTCTGTGAGCAGTTCGGCCTTACCCCTTCCTCCCGGAGCCGAATCGTTGCGGATAACGGCGAGGATAAGGAAAGTGACACGATGGAGCTTTTGCTCTTTAAGGGAGGTGGGGGATAGTGTTTGACGAGGAAAAGGCGAAACGGACGGTAGATTTTATTAACTGCCTGAAACATACCAAGGGGAAATGGCGGGGGCAGCCCTTTGAACTGCTCCCGTGGCAGGAGGCCATCATCCGGGACGTGTTCGGCACGGTGAAGGAGAACGGGTACCGGCAGTACAACACCGCATATGTGGAGATTCCGAAGAAAAACGGGAAATCGGAGCTGGCGGCGGGCGTGGCTCTGTACATGACCTGTGGCGATAATGAGTGGGGCGCAGAAGTTTATGGATGCGCCTCTGACCGACAGCAGGCGTCCATCGTCTTTGACGTGGCGGTGGATATGGTGGAGCAGTGCCCTGCGCTGAAAAAGAGGATAAAACCCGTTATGTCGGTAAAGCGTCTGGTGTATAAGCCTACGAATAGCTTTTATCAGGTGCTTTCTGCGGAAGCCTACACCAAGCATGGGCTGAATGTCCATGCTGTTATTTTCGATGAGCTGCACAGCCAGCCGAACCGGGAGCTGTTCGATGTCATGACCAAAGGCTCCGGCGATGCCAGGACGCAGCCGTTATTCTTTTTAATAACTACAGCCGGAACAGACCGCCATTCCGTCTGTTTCGAGCAGCACCAGAAGGCGGAGGACATCCTGCAGGGAAGGAAGACAGACCCTACCTTTTACCCTGTGATCTATGGCGCATCCGATGATGCGGACTGGTCATCGGAGGATGTGTGGAGGAAAGCGAACCCCTCTCTGGGGCATACCATTGACATCGAGAAAGTGCGGAATGCGTATCTGAGTGCAAAGGATAATCCCGCAGAGGAAAATATTTTCCGGCAGCTCAGATTAAACCAGTGGGTGAAGCAGTCCACAAGGTGGATGCAGATGGAGAAATGGGATGCCTGCGCTTTCCCCGTGGACGAGCGGGAAGTGCTGGGGCGGGAATGTTACGGAGGCTTGGATTTATCCAGTTCCATTGACATCACTGCTTTTGTCCTGGTATTCCCTCCGAGAAATGACACGGAGAAATATATTTTACTGCCGTACTTCTGGATACCGGAAGAAAATATGCGCCTGCGTGTGAGGCGTGACCATGTGCCTTATGACGTGTGGGAGAAACAGGGATTCCTGCAGACCACGGAGGGGAACGTGATCCACTATGGCTTTATCGAAAATTTCATTGATGAATTGGGAAAGAAATTCCATATCAAAGAGATCGCATTCGACAGGTGGGGCGCGGTGCAGATGGTGCAGAACTTGGAAGGATTAGGCTTTACAGTCGTTCCCTTCGGGCAGGGCTTTAAGGATATGTCGCCGCCCACCAAGCGTCTGATGGAGCTGGTGCTGGAGAAGAACATTGCCCACGGCGGGCATCCCGTCCTGCGGTGGATGATGGATAATATTTTTGTCCGTACCGACCCGGCGGGGAACATCAAGCCGGACAAGGAAAAATCCACGGAGAAGATAGACGGCGCTGTGGCCACGATCATGGGGCTTGACCGTGCAATACGGAACGGGGGCAGCACGGGCAGCGTGTACGATGAGAGGGGGATTTTGTCCTTTTAGATAAATGTGGTTTATGGTATACTGATTCAGTAATTGATATTTTATAATATACAAAAGTAAAGGAGTTAGAACGTGAATATAGACGATAGCGAAATTACAAAAGAGTTTCCGTGGTTGAAGGAAGTATTAGCTTTTAGGAATCAGGCATTATGTATAAAAACTAATATTCAAATTTTAAGAGATGTTTGGAAACTCCAACCTTATTTTAAAGAAAGAAGTACAGGGGCTTTTTATAAGTACATTCAAGATAATTGTATATTTCGGATAATCTTGGAAACCTATAAAATGCTTTACGATACTTTGAAGGATTCTAAGAATTTTTATGGAATGGCGAAAGATGTTTATAGGGGAATGGTAAAATTGGAAGAATTCAAAGACATGTATCAAAAATTAGGTGATATGAAAAAGGAGTTGAAATCCAATTTAAGTAAGTACAAGGATGTAAAGAATATCATCATAGATAGCAGAAATAAGGTTTACGCTCATAACGATCAAGCGTATCATTGGTTTACGGCGGCATATATCGATAATTGGGGAATGACTGACCAAACCTATGATGAAATATTTGAAATATCAAATATCTGCATAGATTATTGCAATGAAATTTTAAAGCTGTTTAATCAAAGACCTGTTTATGAATACTCAAATCATGATGATGTAAAGCATCTTTTTGGAAAAAAAAAAGAGAGGGATGAAGAAATGGAATTATTGGAAGAAGTTTTAGGGTGATAATCAAAATTGTATTAAATTATATTTAATGAGGGCATCTCTTCGGAGGTGCTTTCTTTTTTCCTATTTTGAAGGAGGTGCCTATGAAACTACCATCCATTTTTGGAAACAGGGGTGCGAGGGATAAGCCAAAGGACAGCTACGGCGGTTCGGCTTATTCCTTTTTCTTTGGGAGAAGCACCAGCGGAAAAAATGTGAATGAGCGTACCGCCATGCAGACCACGGCGGTCTATTCCTGTGTGCGGATACTGGCGGAGGCCATTGCGTCTTTGCCAATCCATGTGTACCGCTATACGGATACCGGGAAGGAGCGGGTGTATGACCACCCATTATACTATTTACTCCATGACGAGCCGAACCCGGAGATGACTTCCTTCGTGTTCCGGGAGACGCTGATGAGCCATTTATTGATATGGGGCAATGCCTATGCGCAGATCGTCCGTGACGGGAGCGAGTATGGAGAACATTCTGAAGTATTACTGGTAGTTATGAAAGAGCAGTGAACTCACATTTTCGTGAACGGTAGTTGTGTTATAGGTGGTATTGTGATAAACTATATAATGTATTTTTATATCAAATTATTTGATGTCGGAGGTTTTTGAATGGCGATAAGTTATAATAAACTTTGGAAACTCCTTATTGATAAAAATATGATGAGAACGGAGATGGCGTATAAAGCCGGAATAACAGGGAATGTTTTGGGACGTTTGGCAAAAAGTCAACCGGTTTCTATGGGGAGTTTGGAAAAAATATGTAAATTGCTTCATTGTAGTATTGGGGATATAGTGGAATTTGTCGAAGATGAGAATTATGATTATATAGAAACTGAGAAGTGAGGTGATGCACAATGGCTCGCCAAAAAACCAGGGAAGAAATTAAGTATAATATGAGTCGGGTACGGAATAAAGATACGGCACTTGAAAGTATGCTTTGCGCAGAACTGATTCGTTACGGTATAACAACTTTTAAAAGAAACGATAAATCAGTATTTGGAAAACCGGATATAACATTTCCGACCAGAAAGATTGCTATTTTTTGTGACGGAGATTTTTGGCACGGATATAATTGGGAATGTGCCCGTGAAGAAATAAAGAGTAATCAAGAATTTTGGATAACTAAGATTGAAAGAAATATGAAGCGTGACGATGCTGTAACCGAGAGTCTGCGGCAAGAAGGCTGGGTAGTATTAAGGTTTTGGGGACATGAGATAAAAAAGGAATTGGATTATTGTATGTCCGTGATTTTAGATGAGTTGCATGAGTTACCGGTTGCACCATATAAAACAATTGATTTGTGTGCAGGTATTGGTGGTATACGCCGAGGATTTGAGTTGACAGGAAAATTTACTAATGTATTATCGGCAGAGATAGATAAGTGTGCGTGTAAGACATATGAGCATTTGTTTGGTGACAATCCCCAAAATGATTTAACCAGCGAAGAATTTAAAACCTTGATAGAGCAAACTGAATATGATATTTTGCTTGCGGGCTTTCCTTGCCAGACTTTTAGCAGAGTCGGGCTTCAAGAAGGATTTGAAAATGAAGAGAAGGGGAAAATATTTTTTCATATTGCGGATATTATTGAAAAGACCCGTCCGATAGCATTCTTCTTGGAAAATGTCGATAGGATTGTCACACATAACAAAGGTGAAACATTTAAAAAGATTATTGAAACATTAAATATCAGATTGGGATATCATATTATAGGTGTAGAATTATCGGAAGAAGGGGAGCCGTTATACAAGCCTAAAGATTTTGTTAGGAATTCTCGCGATTTTGGCGTGCCGCAGAATCGTCCCAGAACTTATTTAATCGGCTTTGATACGGAGAGATTCAGTAAAGAAAGGCTTTTGGGTTTGCCGAAGGAATTACCGAAATCCAGGAAAAAACAATTGTATGATAACCTGAATGACTTACTGGAGCATAATGTGGATGCAAAGTATTATATGGCATCCGGATATTTAGATACACTTATTAGACACAGAGCCAGACAAGAAGACAAAGGGTACGGATTCGGTTATCGGATTGTAAATGAACCGAATGTAGAAAAGCCGATTGCAAATACGTTGCTGGCAACCGGTGGTTCCGGGCGTGAAAGAAATCTGATTTTTGATCCGCAAGAAGGAATTGCGGGCATGGAAATTAAAGGGAAAAAGACTCCGTTAAATAATAAAGGGATTCGTATTATGACTCCAACGGAATGGGGGAAATTGCAGGGATTTGTAAATTATGCGTTTATGGACGGTAACGGGAATGACAGCTTTTCATTTCCGGAAGATTTACCGGATTTACAAAAATATAAGCAATTGGGTAATTCCGTTACGATTCCTGTGATTGAAGAAATGGCTTCGTTTATTTTGGAATGTATTGATATGCTAATGAAAAATAATTAGGCAGGAGTGTATCTATATGACGGATAATAATCTTATAAATGTTATGCTTGATAAGTGTGATATTTATTATGGAGATGCACTGATTTCAAAAGAAAGTATTATAAAACGCTATATCAAATTTTTCGATAATGTTTTTGTCGGTGAAAAGCATTCTGTCAGCTTTGCATTGCATACAGGATCAATTTGTTTTGATATTATATCGGTTGTGGCAGTTACATTAGGGTGTCTGTCTTATAATTTTGGGACAAATGATGATATCATATCCGGACTTCAAATCGGTGATATGGTAATGTATGAAAATAAAAGATATCGTTGGAAAGGATTAGAAGATGGTAACGGAATTAAGTATATGGTTCTTGGACAAGATGCGAAAGGCAAAAACGGTGAATCAATACGTAAAATATCCTTTAAGCGCTATAAACATTTGGTAAAGCCATATTATGGAACGTCTTCATTGACTGACGGAAGAGGTGTGCGTAAACCAAAAACAAATCGTGAGGAATTTTTATCTCATATTTTTGATATACCTGTTGCGGATGTTCCAAGTTTGATTAATGTAGCGGTAGTCATTGTATCCGGCAGGGGAGACTTTTCGGAGATATGTAAGCATTTGAGTATTGTATATGGAGAGAATAAACGAATAAGATTGCTTGACATTGTACCGGCGGCGTATTATACGGGGCAGGAAGAGATACAATTCGGGCCTAACCCGACAAAAGCTACTCCGGTTCTTAAAATAGCCGGAAAAATGTCTGTTGCAAGAAATCTCGTTCTTGATAAATACGGAAACAAAGTAGTCGGATTGCTTGTCAACGGAGTACACTATTTGACGGAAAACAGTTCTGAAATAGATGATTTGTTACGAAGAAAATCTCTTCATTTTGTACATATTGCTTTGCTGCTTAATGTTGATGCAAGTGACCGTATTTTAGATATGTATGAGGAAGCGAATATATTTGCCTGTACGAAAAGCTGTCTGTCAAAAAGTATAGGTGAGATTAAATGTGTTAATAGATTTACGGTAGAGTTGGAAAAGCAAATTGATAATATTGTTAATAATACGGTTACATTGATTACTGTTTCCGGTGGGTGGACTTGGGATGAATATCGTAGAATTAAGAATGCGTTGGTTTTGATTAGGCAATCCAACTGGATTAGTGAACAGAAAAACGAATTTATTTTGTGTGCTTATGGATTATTGAATTTACTAAATACATCCGTGTTTTCTATGTGTCAGATAGAAAATGCAATTACGGATTTGAAGATCGGAACTACGGTTTTATCTCCGAAAGAACGTATTGATAAATTATGGGATATTGCCGAAAAAGCCGGTACGATGGAAGAATTATGTATCGCCGTGGTAAATGATATAGAAGAAAAATATTATGAGTTCATGAAGCAATCTCCGAAGGCATTGGCGATAAAGGAGTATTTGGCAGAACACAGTGACAGAAAAATTGCAATAGTTGTGCCAAAGGCTTATTATACAGAGATGATGGTTATGACCGGTATTTTGAATGATAATGATGATGTTGTATGTGTTACGGCGAATCGCTTTGATTCAACTCATGATTATGAATTGATTCTTGTTGTCGGAGATATAAGCGGAAAAAAGTTTGATTCGTTACAGTGTCATTCAGCAAAAAATATTGATATTTTGTTGTACGAATGCGAAAATAAATCGTTTGGTTATCGAAAGAAGAAAAAAGAGAAGTCCGAGAAAAGATTGGATTCCAGGATTCGAGGAATTAAGTATGAAGAGGATTTGGAGGATGTATATATCGAAACAGCTAATGAAGAAGAAAAAAATATTCTTCAAAATTTTTCGGATTTAGAGGAATATATTGAAAAAATAAATGTTCTGGATATCGGTAAATTTGTAGAGAGTGGGATTGTTTCTAATAGCAATTCTCCTATTTCGGAGGTTAAGCATGTAGGCGTGTTCGTGACCGGTGAACGGATTTTTTTCTCAAAATATTATACGGCGGTTGTATTTGATTATAAAGCAGGAAGTGTTACGGAGAAGGCAGTGGATAAGCTGTTACCGGGAGACTTTTTGGTATTTACAAGAAGGGATGATTACACCAAAAATATTGTAGACTTCGTTTATGAGAAATTACTTGAAACGGGGAAACTGAGCGAAAAAGTAATAGCAGCTTCTGAAAAGACCGAATATTGGAAAGATGCGCTGAGGAGATATAAGATGCGGGGGAACTATACATATTCCGATATTGCAAAAAAAATGCGTAAGATCGGAAGCTCATTACAAGAGGCTACCATCCGTTCATGGTTAGTAGAGGACAGCCATATTGTAGGACCCAGAGATGTAGAAACTATGGGATATATTGCCGAAGTTACTCAAGATGTGAAGATTTTGAATGATATCAACGGTTATTTTGAGGCATGTCGTATCGTTAGGCGTGAACGTAGGACAATCCTTGAACTTATCGGAAAGGCAATTAACAATAAGTTGAGCGGGCATATTCCGCAAGAAGGAAGCGTACTTGAAGTCGTATATAATAATGTGGATAATCTTTCGGAAACGCTGGAATTAGAAAATGTTATAGAGTTGTCCGAAAGTGTCAATGTAAGTATTAACTTGGTTAATAAACCGATTACGGAAGCGGAGGTATTGATGTGAACGAAAGTGAAATCAGAAAACAATTGATTGATGCACGAGAAGAGTATATTAAAATTATCAAATCGGAACTGCTTGGACCGGGATCGGAATTTTCTCTGCCGGATATTGAACATGAACTGATTTCCAGCACACCGACAAGCCGTTATTCTGTGGGGATACTTTTTCCGCAGGGAAATCAAATGAATCAGGATAACGATGAAACGGTCCCTTTACCGGAAGCAGAGGGGAGTACCGATAAAGAAGAATCTGATGCGGAGGCTGAGATCCAAACGGAACCAGTGCAAGAATCCCGTAAACATGTGTCTGAATTTGACGAAACGGCAGATGAAAACTTGGATGAAGAGATTGGCATGTCCATGCAGTATATGCCGTCATCAATGGGTATTACATTTCTTATAAAGGGAAATGCAGATATTATAAAGGGGAAAGTAACGTTTGCAACGTATAGAAAGGCGTTAATAACGGATTGTGCAATACCGTATACTCCTGCCGATCCTGAACATTATGCCGTTCCGTCGGAACTTGCACATAAAATGTCTTTTGATAAGAATACGGGGACAATGAAACTTCTGACTCAAATCAAAGCAAAGGAAGTCAGAGATATCTTCGAGAAAGATACTATTCCCGAAAACGAGTATCAGATTTTGAAGCAAATAGCATATAGATTTGTGGATTATTGCAATGCTGGATATGTCCGTGTTCCGCATGAAATTTCGGAGTTTATATTGGATTTTTCAAAAGGGGAATACGTTGATGCCGAATCAAACAGAGAACTTGACGGAACAAGTGCAAAAATAGTTGCTTTACGAACGAAGGTATCTGATGACATATGGTCAGTTACGGTTATGCTTGTAAACGAACTTGAAGAGGTTCCGGCGAAAGCCATCCATTGCATATTTCAATCGCGTATTGAGATTAATACTCATAATAATTGTTTTTCCTTTGTTGAGAGCAATCCCAATCCGGATATTCATTTGATGGATGAAGAAGAATGCTCTCTTGAACTTCTTTATCGCCACAAAAAAATATACGGTACGGGACTTGGTACTTCGGTAGACTGGGATATTGACGAGCAGGGTAAAGGCAGTGTCTGGAATGATTTTTTCCCTATAGAGGAAATTCCGGCCATGAATTTTTCTCTTCCGAAGAATAAGGTAATAACCAATAATGAACTGTCAATGAAATATTTGTCGGATTTAAATTCTATAGATAAAGATACCAAGATTTCCTCTATGTATAGTTTGGTGGATTTATATAAAAGTTGGGTAGTTGATTTAGAAAAGACGGCTTCTTTGCTTGATACTAAATATATTTCGGCGGCTTCAAAGAATATTGCGGAATGCAGGCGGGCATATGAAAGGATGTATGCTGGCATTAAAACTTTGAAAGAAAATGAAACCGCATATAAAGCGTTCCTTTTGGCAAACAGGGCAATGTTCATGCAACGGGTACATATCACGATGCAATCGGATATGGCGAAGAAGAGTGCGGATCGATATCCGGGAGACGATGAAATTTCGGTTTGGCTTCGCAGTGTGGATTATTATAAAGAGGATGATGCAAATTGTCGTTGGAGACCGTTTCAGATTGCGTTTTTGCTAATGGATATCAATTCTATTGTCTATGATGACTCGCCGGAACGTAATATTGTTGATTTGATATGGTTTCCTACCGGTGGCGGCAAAACGGAAGCATATTTAGGGCTGACCGCTTTTGCGATATTCTATAGAAGGCTGACTCATTCTAAGGAAGCGGCCGGAACAACCGTAATTATGAGATATACGTTACGGCTTTTGGCGGCACAACAATTCACACGTGCGGCGACACTGATATGTGCATGTGAATATATCAGACAACAATGTGAAAAGAAGCATCGAAAATATCCGATATATTCATTAGGGAAGGAATCTATTTCAATCGGTCTATGGATTGGCGGAACGCATATTCCGAATAGGAATGAAGGTAAGAATTCTGCAAGCTACCATTTAGAGAAGCTGAAAAATGTCAGTAAACATTATTATGTGCGTAGTGAAAAAGAAAGGCATAATAAGTTTCAGGTTTTAAAATGTCCTTGGTGCGGGACGAAAATGGTAAAGGATGACAGAAACAATAAGTTGGTCGGTGAATGGGGGTATAATATGGGAAGCGGGAAACATTTTTATATGTTTTGTCCGCAAGAGGATTGTGATTTTACGAATAAACTCCCTATTCAAATCATAGATGACGAACTATACCGTAATCCGCCTACGCTCTTGTTCGGAACGGTTGATAAGTTTGCGATGATGCCGTGGGACGGGCGGATAGGTGCTTTCTTTGGCATAGGAAGCAATAACAGGGCACCGGAATTGATTATTCAGGATGAACTTCACCTTATTTCAGGGGCGCTTGGTACGGTTGTAGGCATATACGAAACAGCCGTTGACGGAATTTGCGGTCAAAAGGGGGTCTATTCCAAGATTATTGCTTCTACGGCTACGATTAGGAGGGCAAAGGAACAATGCTCCGTGTTGTATAATAGGGAAGTGGTACAGTTTCCTGCGCCTGGATTGGATGCCGAGGATTCCTTTTTTGCACGAGAATCAACAATTGATTACGAAAAAGGAATCTACGGAAGAAAGTATATCGGTATTATGCCTTCCGGAAAAACAAAAGCGATGACTGAAATCCGCATGATGGCGGCATTAATGCAGAAAGCATATACAATGGATATGCCGGATGAAATAAAAGATAAATTTTGGACACTTACGGTTTATTTTAATAGCTTGAAGGATTTAGGAAAAGCATCTACATTAGTAGACGATGACGTAAAAGATTTCATTATCAGAACCGCCAATAGAATGTTTACCACAAGACGCCTTATTGTCAGGGCAGATGAGTTGACAAGCAGAGTGTCAACTACCGAATTAAACGAAACATTGGATAAATTGGAGAAGATTGAGTATTCCAAGGAAAATATGGAAGCAAAGCAATATGCTTCAAGTGTATTGCTGGCAACGAATATGATTTCGGTCGGAATTGACGTGGCGAGACTTAATGTAATGCTTATGGTTGGACAGCCGAAATTAACCAGTGAATATATACAGGCATCCAGTCGGGTAGGACGTTCTTTCCCGGGATTATGTTTTATACAGTATGATGCAACCAAGAGCAGAGATCGGTCACATTATGAAAGATTTCGTTCTTATCATGAATCGTTTTATCGATTTGTTGAACCGACGGGGGCTACACCGTTTTCAAAACCGGCGCGCGAAAGGGCACTACATGCCGTTCTTACAGCCATGATAAGACAAAGAGAGGAATGGAAGGACGACAAAGATGCTCAAAAGTTTGATATGGGCAATTTGGAAAAATCCATATCGGAGATTCAAGAATTTATTTTGAGCCGTATAAAAAGCATTAATGCCCGTTCGGAAAATCAGCTAAAAGATGATATTGAAGATGTTCGTTCGGAAATGCAGGAATTTTTTGAAAAATGGCAGGAACTTGTAGAGGAATGTAATCAGGACGGGGGTAAGATTCCGATTTATTTTGGTAGAAGATTTATGGTATCTCCACCGAACTCCGAAGAACGTCGGTTGTTAAGGCAATATAACTCCGCCGGAAGAGACACGGCTGTTGACACGCTTACTTCAATGCGAAATGTCGATGCTCCTGTAACGGGGAGTGTTGTAATATGGGAGGAATGATTTAATGTCTGAACAAATTAAAGGAAAAGTTGATTTAAATAGAGTTTCGCATTCTGTACGCGCGGCACAGGCAGTTTTGCAATATGGTGTCGGTGCAATGGTCGATTTCCCTGATCAAACATTGGTTACGGCTGCACCGGAATATTGGAGCGGAGATACGGGGAGGATTTACGATGATCGGTTTGCCAAGGCATTGAGGGTTGATTATTTTGCCATACCGACTAATATTGCGTATGCGAGATTTCCGGAATGGTATTTTTGCCCTAAGTGCAGAAAGTTTCAGCCTTTGCAGAAATGGGTTGACGAGTATAGAAAAAGTGCGAATCCCAAGATTTTAGAGAGAGACGAATATATGGTCGAGCATATGCAATGTCCGAAATGTAAACAAGATCTTGTTGTGGCACGTATCGTAACGGTTTGCGAGAAAGGGCATCTAAATGATTTTCCTTGGGTAAAATGGGTTCATACCAAATCGAAAAAGCCTGTTTGTGGTACTCCGGCATTAAAGTTTAAAACCGGTGCATCAGGTACGGAAGGGCTTGAAGGACTTAGTGTAAGTTGCTCATGTGGGGCGACTGCGTCTTTAAAGGGAGCATTTGATAAAGACTGTTTTGAAAAATTGGATCAGGATGCGGGTACTGATTTTTTTAGATGTTCAGGCAACCATCCTTTTAGACATATTCAGGAAAAATGTCCGTGTTATCCTAAAACCGTACAAAGAGGTGCTTCATCGGTTTATTTTCCGATTGTTTACAGTTCCTTGGTCATTCCGCCATATGCGGATAAGTTAAATGTTAAGATAGAGCAAAGTAAGGCTTTTGAAGACTGTGTTACGGTTATAAATGACGAAGAACCGGAAGACAAGCTTAATACCATAAAAAAACGGTTGCCTAAATGGACTGAAAAAATTGCATTGGAAGTCGGCGCATTAAAGACTGATGTGGAAAAAATCCTTATTAGAAAATGGCTGGAATCGGAAAAGTCGGAAGTTGATGTTACGGGAATACAGTATCGAATTGATGAATATTATGCATTAACGGGAGAGATATCCTCTTCGTCCGGAAAGGCTCTGGGGGATTTTTCCAGAGAAGAAATGGATATTAAGGAATATAAAATACCACATATAAAATCCGTTTCATTGATTGATAAAGTGCGTGTTGTAAATGCTTTGATTGGTTTTTCAAGAATTAGTCCGGCAATGAACAGAAATGACAAAGGGTTTGTCGATGTTAAAGAATCGGATACACGGTGGTATCCGGCATATGAGGTTCGAGGAGAAGGTATATTTATTGAATTCGAACAGTCGGATATTGATAAATGGATAAGGGATAATCCGGCGGTAATTGAGAGAGCAAAGAGAATAAGCGATAATTATTTGACTTCATTTATCGGAAAGAACCATCCAAGAACAATTACACCTAAATTTATTATGTTACATACGCTTTCGCATCTTTTAATTTCGCAACTGAGTTTTGAATGCGGTTATAGTATTGCCTCACTTAGCGAGCGTTTATATTGTTCGGAGGAATCTGACGGTAAAACCATGGCAGGAATTTTTATTTATACGGCCAGTGGTGATTCGGAAGGAACTCTTGGTGGCTTGGTCAGACAGGGTAGACCGGATGCTTTTCCGCAAATATTAAAAAAAGCTATATCGCATGCGCAAACATGTTCTAATGATCCGGTTTGTATTATGAGCAAAGGGCAGGGGCGGGATTCTTTAAATCTTGCGGCTTGTCATGCTTGTGGTCTGTTGCCTGAAACTTGTTGTGAAGAACGCAATGCGTTTCTTGACAGAGGATTGGTTATCGGAACATATGATAATAAGGAAATCGGTTTTTGGAGGGACATGCCTTGATTAAGAACGCAAAGATTTTGAAGAATAATAGGGATAGAAAATAGAGTGGTAGAAGGAATGATTATATGAATGAACCCGGTTTTATGGGATACAAAATAAATAAAAATGTAAAGCATTTTTTACCAAACACCGTTTTGTTTAGTAATAAAAATGAGCGTATTACGGTTGCTATGATAAAGAATGTGCTGGATTACATTTTGGGCATTATTGCAACCAGAAGTCCATTGGTTGAGTCGTATAAGACGGCAAAGACGGTTTTCGATGCAATGAAAATGGTATTGGAGAATAAAAGGCCGTCTAAACCCAGCAAAGAGGATATGAAAACAACTGTTGATGTTCTGGAGGAAATTACTGATTTATCTGCAAAATCGAAGTGGGAAAAAGAGCAGAACGCAAGGTATGCTTTTCTTTGCAAATTTAGTGATTGATGAGTTTGGAGAGAAATCACAATTATGAAGTTTGCCGATGGAATATCCTAATATCTAATTAATTTGCAGATATCAAACGGAATAAGTGTTCTGAAAATCACTAGCATGGATATTTTCACCGTAGTCGAGGAAAAGGACGGCTGGGGGCTTCTCAAAGTCTATGAGGAAAAACGGGCCAGATGGATTTCTCTTGCATTTACAGCCTGGATTTGAGGGGAAATGATACACAAAAGGCGGGGCATATGTTTGCAATGTCATTTAGATAAGGACGATGCAAAGAACAGTGTATGTAGAAATATGTACCCTGTTCTTTTTTTGTATAATTTCATAAAGCACTTGACAGGATAAACCAAATGTGTGGCCGCTCTGACTATCTAAAAAGAAAGATAGTCAGAGCGGCCCTTGTAATCAAGAAAACATCTTGGTTGCAAGGAGGATTACACAATGAATTATTCTACAGAGGTAAAGCAAAAACTATTATCCATTATTACAGAAATGGATTCTTACCGTTGGTTGTTTACAAAGAATCCAGAAACGGATTTTTCACGTAAAAAGAAATGGTCATTTGAAGAGATAATGAAGTTTATGCTTACAATGGAGGGCAAAGCATTAAGAGATGAATTGTTGGAATATTTTGATTTTGACAGTTCCACGCCATCGGATTCAGCATTTAACCAGCGCAGGGCACAGATATTGCCAGAAGCATTTGAGTTCTTATTTCAAGAATTCACTAAATCTTTTAATGATAATGCTACATATAAAGGACTTAGATTAATTGCCTGTGATGGTTCGGATTTATGCATTGCCTGCAACCCTAAAGATGAAACAACCTATTTTCAACCGCTTCCTGACAGCAAAGGCTTCAACCAGCTGCATTTAAACGCTTTTTATGATTTATGCAGCAGAAGATACACAGATGCAATTATCCAACCTGCCCGATTGAAAAATGAAAATAGTGCTATGTGTGAATTGATTGACAGATACCGCGGCCAGCCTGCTGTTTTTATCGCAGACAGGGGTTATGAGAACTACAATATATTTGCTCATGCGGAACATAAAGGAATGTATTACTTAATACGCGTCAAAGATGTAACAAGTAATGGAATAGCTTCGAAACTAACAATGCTGCCAGAGGGTGATGAATTTGACGAATGGGTTAATCTTACGCTCACAAAAAAGCAGACAAATGAAGTAAAAGCAAATCCCCAAAAATACAGAATTATTATGAAAAAAACACCTTTTGATTATCTTGACCTGCATTTTAATAAGTTTTACGAAATAAAAATGAGAGTAGTGCGTTTTCCAATCTCGCAAGACTCTTATGAATGCATTATTACAAATCTGCCACAAGAAAAATTTAGTTCTGGTGAAATCAAACAGTTATATGCGAAACGCTGGGGAATAGAAACCTCTTTTCGCGAGTTAAAATATGCATTAGGATTAACACGGTTTCATGCAAAGAAACCAGAATATATTGTGCAGGAAATATGGTCAAGAATGACTCTGTATAATTTCTGTGAGATTATAGCGACTAATGTGGTTGTCAAGCAGAAAGTTGGCTGCAAATATATATATCAGCTGAATTATACCCGTGCGATGCGAATTTGCTGTCATTTTCTATCAATAAAAGAAGAAAAAGCTCCACCCGATGTAGAGCATCTAATCGGACATGAGCTTCTTCCTGTACGTTCTGGGAGAACAGACCCTCGCAAAGTCAAACCCCAGTCCGCGATAAGCTTTCTATATAGAGCAGCCTAATCAAATATTAGTATATACCATTTTTAAGACAGATGAAAGCATCTGTCTGTTTGTCGTACAAATTTATTACGTTGAATGCTTTTAAATATAGAAAAACAGCGAATAAACAAAATGTTTACTCGCTGTAAAAAGAATCCGAACTGCAATGTTGTCCTTATCTAAATGACATTGCATATGTTTGTGTGGTATTTCCGCAGATATTCCTTGATAATCCTGCATTTTGGAGCGAATATGTGTACTATGGAATGGGAAATGCCCGCCCCGTTCTCGAAATCACAGGGCAGAGAGGATAGCTGTTGAACGTAGAAGAACTGGACATCATTAGGGATGCCGTCTACAATGCACTGGAGGCGGAGGCTTCCGGCGAAAACTGAAATTTGAAACTGAATACCGCAGAACAGAAAAGCAAGCCTCCGGGCTTGTTTTTCGTTCCGTGAAAACATGGGAAAGCCGGATTTTGCGGTACAGATTCCGGGAATGTAAGGCGGCATTTATATAGGAAGAAAGCGGCCAGACTGCTTGACTTTACGGCCTTTCAGAGTGATTAATAGACTACCCCAAAAGAAAGGAGCGCAGGAGGATATGGCAGAGAATGAGGGAAAAAAACTGAGGGCGTCAATCTACTGCAGGGTGGGAAACCCAAAGGATGCGGGGCCTTGTTTTAAAGAAAAATGCGGGAGCCCTGCGGGGCAGGGACGGAAAGGAGCGGATGCAGATGCGTATAAGGAAAGTTGCGATATATGCGAGGGTGTCAACAGAGCATGAGGCACAGCTTTCAGCATTGGAGAACCAGGTGCAGTATTACGATGACCTGATAGACAGGCACCCGGA
>ERZ808046.604-NODE-604-length-26360-cov-5.971426_pt1 | contig 26360 bp, 28 predicted proteins | sample MGYA00380196_ERZ808046 | MGnify/ENA primary metagenome ERZ808046 (study PRJEB31490, sample SAMN06133421) | mouse gut metagenome | isolation source: Z6_2 | host: mice | place: China: Chengdu | collected 2015-05 ...
CCCATGCCAGGGCTTTTCCCTTACGGAAAAAAGACTTTCCACATTTGCTGCCATACTCTTTTTCTCCTTTCATTTTTTAATGGTTTTCTTTTTCTTTTCTGCTATCATTTCTCTGCTTCCCTTTTCCCGTCATCCTGGCGGGATATCCCTTTCAGCCTCCTTCCATAAATAAATGACATAAATCTTCCTCCAATATAAAAAGGAAGGAACGATTATAGCTCCTTCCCGTAGTAAACCTAATACCAGCCTGCTTCCTTTTCTTCATTCCTTCAGATTGGTCTCATCCCGGTCAGCTTCATCCCTTGCCACAAGCATCTCTTCCATATGTAGCCCCAATATCCTGTGCATCATGTAAAGGTTGTCTATTGACGGCAGGGCCTGACCGTTCATCCACCGGTAGACAGGCTGGGGGCATGAGAGGTTCAACATTGCCTGAATCTTCCTTACGCTGCACCCCTTTTCGGTGAGGATTCTCTTTATTTTTCTCCCTGTCAGGACAGCATCCAGTGTTGTGTATTTTATTTCTTCCATACATTAACCCTCATTCCCTGCCAGTGATGGAGCCGCCTTTGCATTTCTGCCCTGTCTCCTGCTGGTGCCCCTGCGTCTCCTCTTCTAACAAATGATAAGCTGCTTCCTTTCTCTCCTTATGCATTCTTCTTTTCCTCCAATTCTTAGCCTGCTGGAAACAAAAAGGCTATGGGAGATTAACCCCCATAACCCTTATCGTGGATTTATTGATAAAATTCCCCTTCAAAATAAGCATCCCCTCCGACATTTTCAATGCCAAAACTGCTCAGCAGTTCCCATTTTCCATCATAATACGCATCCTGCTCTTCTTCTGTACAGTTTTCCTCACCCCACCCGATTGTTGTCGTGGTATTGAGCTCAATGAGCCTGTTTAAGAGCTCTTTTTGTTCCTGGTCACAAAATGGCATCATGTAGTAGAGGGAGTCGATATCACTATTATTGTAAATTTTACATAGTTTAATTTTCTGTTCTTTTGTCATGTCCCCGTTCCCCCTGCTTCCCCTGCCTGTTCTTCCATGCTGCTATAAAAAGAATGATCACCAATGATGATATGGTCTAACAGCCCTATCCCCGCCAGAGATGCCGCCTCCCGCATCTGCTTCGTCAGGCACCTGTCCTCTTTTGACGGTGACGGGTCGCCGCTGGGATGGTTATGCACCAGGATGATACCGGACGCCCCGCACAACAGGGCACGCACCAATATCTCCCGCGAGCCAGCCATTGCCCGGCTGCAGTTTCCATGGGAGACCTCAAAGAATCCGATCGGGTGTCCCTTAATGTCCATACAGACCAGGTAGACATATTCCTCAGCGCGTTCATGGAGCCGGAATACATCACGCATAACCCGGACCATATCATCCGGGGAGGAAATCCTTTCCATCCCGCTGTAGTCCTGTTCCTTCTCCCTGACAAGAATGTTCCTCCTGTCCCTGGCAAGGGCAACTTTGTACTCGTAAATCTGCATTTTTTCTTCCTCCTTTCAATGAGTTTGTCATTTTCTTATGGGGCAATTTTTCATGGAAAATCCCATAAAAACAGGCAGCATTGTTATTGCTGCCTTATACCAAATAAGGGAGAACCATTAGCGGCTCTCCCTTTGTTTCATCTGTATAATATATTATTTCATTATTCGATATTTTACAAATAATTATTGCATTTATCCAAAATACACTATATTAATGCCTTGATACATTTGAATAATTTGCATAGAAGAAGCCTTATACAAACTTATCCCACCTCATCCAAATTTAGTGATGATTCCAAAACATAAAAACCTTCCAAATAATACATTGATGACATATTAGAATCGAGTATTTCTACATAAAGTCCACTATCCACAAATGTTACGACAATGCCAGTTTCAAACTCTTCTGAATAAGCATAATAGCTTCCATCATCTTTTTCTTCCAAAATTCCTTCAAAAAAAATAAGTTCGTGTCCTCCATATCCCCAGCAATCAATAAAAACATAATCTTCACCGCTATCAGTATAAAAGCCCACACTAGCCTCATTGATTGCATCTGTACCATTATCATAAGAATATGTTCCATAAGTTATTGGAACAGAACTAATATTTTTTTCTGAATTTGAAGTATTGAGATTAATTTCTGTTTCTGCTGTAGTCGTACTAGGATTAGTTGTCTGACTATTTGCTGTTTCTGAATCACCCATTGTTTCTTTTTCATCATGGATTATTTCTGACTTGCTTTCCGCCATGTCAGGAATAAATTGTGATTTTAATGTATCAAACTTTATACACAACAAATCCTCTATAGTAAGTTCATATTGTTGCAATAATGTCTTAAATCCTTTTACGTCAGACTCTATAGATTGAGCAAGCCCGTATTTCTCCACAAAATCAACAAATTCATCAGTCGGACTCCATTTGTCACCATCAATCATCAATTCATATTCTTTGTCTGCCAAATTATAACTTACAATTGTCAAATGTCCATCTTCGATATCGACATCAAAATATATCCTCGCTTCATCATCACTTAAATCATACCCAAATCCAACATTCGATACAGAATTTTTTGAAAAACATCCCGCTCCAAATGCTTCTGTAAAACATTCAATCACTGTATTATTCTCAAAAATGACAAATTCATTTCCTGATGTATACGTCAATGCCCATTCTCCATCATTGTCTAAGAAATAGTATTTGCCATCTTCTTCATATGCAGCAGTGAATGTCTGTAATTTATCAATTACATCCTGCTCAGCCGATGAAGATGGCTTAATTTCCGAATCACTAGTGTTCACCATCATTATGCCAAAAATCAATACAACTATTATACCCAATAATATCCACAATTTTTTAGGTTTCTTTTTTGCTTTTTCCATATGTATTGGTTCTTGTATATTCGTTTTCTCCTTTAACTTTTTCCCGCACTGTGGACATATAGTCCATCCCTCTTGAACTTCTTTCCCACAACTACTACAAAACATTTGTCTCTCTCCTCTTATGCCAAAACCTCATTTGCATATTACTGAAATATTGTTACTCTAGTCGTGTTCCACAATGTACGCAGAACTTAGCTCCACTCTCTATTTCTGAACCACATACCTTACACACATTATCTTTAACATTTTGTTTTATACTCTCATCATTTGGCAAGGCGCAAATTTGTTGTATATGATATGCGATTATTCCCATTGCTACAACTTCTTTTCTATAAATTTTTATATAATCTGCACTAAAAAAAGCTCGCGCTAAGTTTTGTCGCCACCAAACGCAAAATGTATTATCCTCGTTATACGTAATATCATATAATGCATCCTGATATGAAATTATTGGACAACCATTTTCATTAGATGACTTTTCAATCAATGCCCCCAATGGTGTCAGTCTCGGGATCAACTCATGAATCAACTGGGAATATTCTACTTTATTTTGAACTGCGAATTTAGTATTACGTAACATTTGAGCATGAATTTCTGCAACTTTATTTTTGATTAACCAACCAACAACACACCCTAGAGCTATAGCAAAAATCCAGCCAGTAAAATTAGCTCCCATAGAAATAAATATCAAAAGTATAGCAATCACTGAAACATAGTAAATAAAATTCCATCTCCGGCCACCATCATTTATTGGTTCTGCTGTGGATAAAACAAGAGCTTCGTTTTTCATATTCTACCTCCATTATATACTGCCACAAAATAATATACTTTTTCGCGTCTAAATTGAACGAACTATTTTAGGGAAATAATTCTTAAACATTTTTGTTCCTTTCCCTGTCTTCTAATTTTTTCTTTTTCCCCTCCCTCCATAATCAAATTTGATCATAATTGATAAAGTCCTTAATATTTTCTTTCTCTCTCGTTCTATGCCATAATATCACATCTTTTGAAAAAAATCAAACCTTATAGGTTTATATTTTAATAATACTAAACCTTTTTGGTTATTACTAAATTAGAATACTCCTTATAAACTATACGCGGGAGGTTTTGTCAGATATGGAAAATGATATTTTAACTGGCATAGGCCAGAGAATGGCTGAAATTCGGCGTTTACGTAATATCACTCAAGAAAAGCTCGCAGATATGTTAGATGTTAGTCCTAAACATATAAGTCATTGTGAAAATGAAACTTCTTACCTCTCATTAAAGAATTTAATCAAATTCTGCCATTTATTTGATTGCAGTCTCGATTATCTTATTTTAGGTAATCAAAATAATGACTCCCTATCCAAACTTCCAAATGGCATTATAAAAATAATACAGACGGGAAACGAATATGAGATTGAACTTTTAAACCGTTATTTACAATTTTACCTAGAATTATTGTCGAGTTCTCCTCATAGTTGATCACCATTAATTATATATTTAGAATATATTATCAAAATAAATATACAAAGTTTGATTATTGAGCCTTTTTACCCAGTAGAAATATAAAAAATATTTCTACTTAGTTATTGTACAATCTAATAATTTCATCTCATAAAAAACCTTTCTTACTACTCTCCAAAACCATGAAGCTCCATTTGCTTCCGGCATGATTTTCCCCTAATACACTCCGCAGCTACTTACTTCGCAGAGTGGCTAAGATAACCACAGCATCACAATTTCCCCACAGTGTAGGTCGGACAGAATATATCCAGCCACACCATGTAGAAACTGTTTCAGCCTTTTCTGCTTTTGACTGCAAAGATGTATCACCGCCGCGAATGCCTCTCTTTCAGAATAAATAATTATCTCTGTAAAAAGACATCCGCTCCCATTTACTGTTTTCAGTAACCCCGGTTTTAATCCTCTTATACAAAATCACCATAAAAATATAACTGCTTTCTACAGTATAACCAGACCCCAGTAATTGCTCCTGTCGGCTATTCAGCCAGCCCGGTAAAAATCTGTCCCAAAGCAGATTATTTTTCATTTGTTTTTCGGTGGCCGCTCTCCTGCCCCTGCATTATATTCCTGCAGGTAATCTCTCATATGTATCTCAGCCTGTTCACATGGAAAACAGGAAAACACATAAACGGAACAGTCATTTCTCAGCAGCCTTGCCCTTCCTACACACTGTTCCAGTTCACTTTCAATAGAATACAACTGCACTTCCTGTAACAAAGGGGTTTTATATGTGGTGATTAGAAAGCTGCATCCTTTATACTTCACCCTCCGTAAAACCATCCTTTTATCCCCCTCCCTGTTTACATCCTCGCCAAGGTAACAGGCAATGAGCTTGTAGTATTCCTCCACCTTATACGGCGTCCCTATGACCGCCAGATTTTTCCCTGATAAGCTGTTTATCCCTGTACTATTGCCGAAATGGATGCCCACCGGGTTCAGCACTTCTTCCATCTCATCCTCAAACTTTTTAAAAGTGATGATATTCACCTCCGGCTCCCCTGCCATCTTCCTGGCAATGTCAAAAACCTGCTTCTTATCAGAAAGGTCGCTCCTGCCAAGTGAATGGTAAGTATATTGGATGAGCTTTCCACGATATGCAGCCTTTTTTTCAGGATAGGCATATATCTTCCTTTTTCCAGCAAAATAGTGCTGGTATATTTCAAAGTTTAAGGTTGCCGATAAAACGATGTATTTCATATCCGGCAGGACAAGCGGGCAGAAATAGTTTATAACCTCTTCCCCTGTATTCTTATCCTTCATCCTCACATACGCCCCGGCCTGCGACAGGTCATTAATATCATCACCAGGCCCGAAAGAATTAAGTTCCCCCAGTTCCTTACTGGAAAATGGCTCTATATATCCTTTCATCCCCGCTTTGTTATATTTCCCTTCCTCTGAGCGGAGCATCTCAGATACAATTCCGGAATATCCCTGCGCACCTCTTTCCTCCAGTTCCTTAAGGCATTTCATGCTGACTTTGTGCATCCTGTTAAAAACCTGTAATTGAAGGAAATCTTCATCAATGATAACTATAAAACCCTTTAGGAAGCTTTCCTGGAGCTGCGCCAGATATGCATGTGTTGTCACTACAACCCTTTCTTCCCTGACCCCTTTAATCCCATTCAGGATTCTTTCACATTCTTCTTCTGCTGCAAGCCTTTTGTAAGGTTCCTCTTTCAATTTGTTGTAATAGTCACCTATAATCTCTCCTGTCATATTATGGATGCCCCTGTTATGCATTTCCGAGATACGGGCCTGGATCTCTGGTGGTATAAATGGATTCCCATGTACACTGGCGGTCATAAATATGCTTTCCTTTGCTATCCCATTACATATCAGGGAATTTCCCACCTCTTCTTTCAGGCTGTTTGTCGGCAGCGCGATCAGGAACCTGCTCTCCGGGTTTTCTGCTATAAGCCGGACATACATTGATGTTTTCCCAAGCCCGGTTTGGGCTTTGATTAAATGCATGCCATTCCCAACATCCCGAAAAGCATTCTGCAAATTCAGCCACAAACTTTCTTCCGCCTCATCCATCTTGACATATTCTGTCTCCCCACAGTATACCTTCCTGTCCATCTCCATTGTTGCTACAATCGTGCCATTATTTTCACAGTCTGCAAAATAGGGACAGTATTCCGGGGAACAGCTTTGGGGGTGGTAGCCCTTATAATACTTCTGTCTTTTCGCCCATTCCTCGTAGGTTTCTTCCCCATAAATTTCCCTGGTCAGCTCTAAAAAATACTTCCTCCCACCGTTTATGTACATAAGGTTTGTAAAGATGTAGAATCGCACATTATGTTCAAGCCTTATTCCTTCCCGGAAATCATTGAAAAGACGGCATGGTGTGTTGCCTCCCCATATGTCTATTTTCCTCACTTTTTCTTTCCGGCACGTTTGGCCTTGGTACAAAGCCCCACTCGTCTTCTCCGCAATAAAAAACGGGGAATTTGTGGATTGACCTGTAATATGTATAACAGCAGAATCCATTTTTTCCCCGATAATCATATCCTTGTCTTCCATTTTTCCCATTGCCAAATGGCCATTTAAGTACGATACTCTGGCACTGCTGGCGAAATCCTTCATCCTTTCTGCAAAATGCTTCCCCTTATCAAAGGATTCTAAAAGCGGTGGGATTAGTTGTACCAAGGCCAAACGTGCTGATGCGTCAAAATAGAACAACCCCTTTCCGCCAAAAAACATCCTATCCGGATTTTTACAATTGTGGTCACATTGTGGAAATATCTTATAGAGCATTTTTAAAACCGTTTCAATAATAAATTTATCCTCCACCAATTCCTCACATACAAAAACCGCCCGGAATTTCTCTTTTTCCTCTGTTGAGCTGAATGTATGGTAGGCATAAGTTATTTTTAACCCTATTGCATCACATTTTCTTTTAAGCTCTGCAAAAGTATAGCCACCGTCAAAGTCAAGGACAAACAACTGCATGGCTGTACAGTTTTTTGCGCTTACGCCACCTTCCAGGTGTGCCGGGGTTATTGTATGCCCCCTGTTTCCATTTAAGTCCGCCAATTTCTCCAAATCCATCTCCCGCCAGCACTGTCCCATCCTCTTTTTTATCATCCCAATCTGGTATCCAGCAGGTTTTTGCGTAAATGGTTCATTGTCTATGCTCACCTTAACTTTCATTACCTCCATCCTCTCTTTTCTGACCCGTATGAGCCCTGATTAGCACTTAATCTTTTACATTTAAGTTAGTAAGCATTTAACAATAGAATAAAACCAGAAAAATGGAGGTAAAAAGATATGTTCGACCAGTATCAGGATATCTTAAGCGTTTTTGATGTGGCTGAAGCTCTCTGCATTGGTAAAAACCGGGTGTATGAATTATTAGGTAATGGTTCCTTAAAAGGGTTCCAGATTGGACGGGTATGGAAAATCCCACGGGAAAATCTCACGGAATACATCCGCTCACAAAACAGGGATAATGATAGTGCCCACTCTGCACCAAAAAAATAAAGTGCTGATAAACAGCACTTTATCTCCTGTTTCTTCTCCTATAACAATAAAAAGAGAAGCTCCTGTAAGATTACGGAAACTTCTCCAAATAATATCTAAGCTGTAATATTTTCATACATTCTCATTAGTTAAATCTGCATTTATTTCCTATTTTCCATAAAATATCAAACTCCCTATAGCCACTCCACTTCCTTATAAAAACTGGAAAACTCACTTTAACTTTAATACGCTCCTGCAAGTTTTCCAGTTTTTTCTTATGAAAGGAATACCATTTAAGAGGGAATTAATTCTCTCTGCTACCCTTAAATGTTCTTGTGTCTCTTCTTCTGAGAGATTTTATCCATCCTTTACAGGTATTCTTCCGCTTCTTCCCTTGTCAGATTATATTCTTCCTGTATTTCCTGGACAATCTCTTCATCAGGAATATGATATTTTCTCATCACTGATATCGTTCCCCTGATTCCTTTTTCAATCCCCTTCGTTTCATTTTCCCTTGCAATCTCTTCAAACAATGTACACATAGAGCCATCTCCTTTTCCAAATCTATCATAATCTATCTTACTATTCGTTGCCCCTGCCACAGTCATGATTACCGTCTTGTCTGTCCCGTGTTCCTCACTGTATTGGATAGCCCTCTTCTTTGCCTCATTCCCCGATATACTCTCATCCAAGATAATTTCCAACAGGTTAAACAGGTCTACATTATCTGCATGATGCAGGGTAAGGTTATTCTTCCCGGCCTCCACAAGCAGCATCTCATAATCATTTACATACTTCTCCATCTCCGGCGGGATATCCAGCATTTCATGGAGGGTTTTCGCTCCATCCCAGGGTTTTTCACCATAATACACGACTACGGTTATGACTGCCATAAATTTATCTGTTTTTTTCATCCCTGACAGATATTCGTCTTCCTCCATCCCCTCTGCCGTTTTATATTTCAGGACGTTATTGTCATACTGCTTCTTATAAGTTCCATAATCATACCCCATGAGCCTCATAGGCATCGCATAGTGGATATGCTCCTGGTGTTCCATGCCCATCATCACAAACTCTACTCCATAGGTTTTTGATTTCTTCCTGATCTTTATATTATCCCTTGCTGCCTGGATAGATTCGGCATACTTTCCATGTTCTAAGATGGATGCCTCATCTGTATCCACATCTTCAAGTTCCTCTGGCCTGATAATCGGCTTCCCTTCAAAAAGGACTGCATTAAAAAAATCTGCAAACCGCTCATTGCTTCTCCAATAATTTTTCAGTACCGTATCAGGTTTTAATTTTTGTGTTTTCTTTGCCATCCTGCTGCCCTTTCTAAAAAGCTGGGTTCCAGCCCTGCCATACTTTATCTCCTGCTTCCATATTCACCTGACATACCGCTCTGCTTCTTCCCCGGAAAGATCGAACTTCTCCCGGATTTTCTGCATAATCGTTGCGTCTGGAATATTTAATTCCTTGAGTGCCGATACCATTCCTCTAATTCCCTTTTCAATCCCTTTTTCAATATTCTCCTGATCTCTCATTAACAAAGTCATATATTCACGCCTCCATTCCCTGTTTTTCTTTGCGGCCTTTACTGCCTCCTCTAATTTATTTACGAATGCATCCTCTGATTTTTTCCCTGCCACATAGTCTAAAAATGCTTTCAGTTCCCTGCTGACATCATCCATTTTCCCATCTGCATTTAAAAATATCTTTACCGCACCATCCCCCAGTGAAATATTCTTATCTTCCCTGCAGATATTCTCAAAAGTATAAATATGCCTCCCCATATGAAACAAATCAAACTGGCAAATAAAGATGACATAGCTTGGATTGAGCTTCTTATAAAACTGCCCTTTATCAATCATCTGCAGGTCGATCATGCTCTGATAGTAAGTTCCGGATATTCTATATGGTCAATATCAAGATCAGGAAGTATTCTCTGTAGCAGCTCCCTGCACAGCTCCGTATCCTGTATCACCTTCCCAAATATAAAATCATTGGATATGCTTAATTCTTCCCATACAATTTGATATCTGATATGATATCCGTTACGATTTACTCTATTACTCCTCCATTCCATTCTCCTTCTCCTACAATATACCATGCATAAGCAGCCCGCCGCAATCTTTATGGGGGTATAATTACTGGAATAAATTCCGAGATAACTGTACCCCACAATATTTTTCCTGTACCCCATTTTGTACCCCATTTTACTGTAAAATAATGGAGTAAAATGAGGCTTTACGTAACTCAGATTCAAAACGGCCAATCCATCGAATCCGCATATTTACAGGCTTTCCACACTATTAAATCCCATTTTAATTTTCATACGGCGTCACCTGGTACACGTAATAATTCAGCCAGTTAGAATAAAGATTATTACTGTGCGACCTCCACTGCAAATCCGGCTTCCTGGTATCATCATCCTCCGGATAATAGTTTTTGGGCATCTGAATGGGAAGCCCTTTGTTTTTGTCCCGAAGGTATTCGTTGTGAAGGGTATACCTGTCATATTCGGGATGGCCTGTGACGAAAATCTGCTTTCCTCCCTCCGTCATGCAGAGGAACACACCCGCCTCCCTGGAATCGGCAAGCACTGTAAGCTCCTTACAATTGTAGATGGCTTCTGAGCTCACCGCCGTATGCCTGCTGTGAGGAATCATAAAGTAGTCATCAAACCCTCTCACCAGAGGTATCTTCCTGTTCATAACCTTATGCCGGTAAACCCCGAAAAGTTTTTCAGGCAAAAGAATTTTCTCTATCCCAAAATGAAAATAAAGCCCTGCCTGTGCTCCCCAGCAGATGTGGAGGGTGGAGGTTACGTTTCGTTTGGTCCACTCCATGATCTCACACAGCTCCTGCCAGTAATCCACTTCCTCAAAGGGAATTTGCTCCACCGGCGCCCCGGTGATGATCAGGCCGTCAAACTTCCTCTCTTTCAACTCGTCAAAGGTATTATAAAACCTGTTTAAATGCTGGATTGGCGTATTTAAGGAATGATGACTGTTCATTTTCATGAAGGAAACATCAATCTGAAGGGGGGTGTTGGACAGCACGCGGGCAAGCTGCAGCTCCGTATCCTGCTTTACCGGCATCAGATTCAGGATGCAGATCTGCAGGGGGCGGATATCCTGATGCATGGCCCGGTATTCGTCCATCACAAATATATTTTCATTTTCCAATATCTCCTTTGCAGGAAGGTCTCTCTGTACTTTGATCGGCATAACATTCACTCCATTTCTTTATCAGGATGATAAATTACGTTTTAACTTTTTGTCTCTCCTTTTATGCCCCGAAACGGCTCACAAATTCATCCTCTGTGATAATGGGAATCCCCAGTTCCTTTGCCTTTCGGTTTTTGGAGGAAGCGGAAGCCGCATCATTATTCACAAGATAATTCGTTTTGGAGGTGACGCTTCCCGTCACCTTGCCGCCGGAGGCTTCCACATAGGCCTTAAATTCATCCCGGTTCTTATAATGATGGACATCGCCTGTGATCACGAAGGTCAGCCCCTGGCATTTTCCCTCTTTATCCGGCTTTAAATCCACCTTTTCTATTGTAACCTCCCCAAGCAGTTCTTTCAAGGAGGACTTATTTTTCTCATTCTCATACCACTGGATAACAGAGCCTGACTTTTCCGGCCCAATGCCGTCAATGTCATCAAATCCCTGCCCCTTCTCAAGACGCTCTAAGAATCCGTCAAAGCCGCACTCCGCAACGATCTTCTTTCCGGCGTCAATCCCGATCATGGGAATACAGAGCGCATAAATAAAATTAACCGGATGCGCCTGTCTGCTCTTTTCAATGGCACGCATCATATTTTCGCAGGACTTATCTCCAAAGCCCTCCATCTCCCGGATGGTATCGGCATATTTTGACAGCCTGAAAATATCCGCAAAATCGCTGATAAATCCCTCATTCATAAACCGGAGTATGGTTTGGATGGACAGACCGTCAATATCCAATCCCGTTTTGCTGACAAACCGGGTAAACTTCTTCACATGCTTTGCGCTGCATTCCGGATTGGTACAGTGAAGGGTTTTTGTCCTGCTCTTTTCACTGGTATGGATTTTTGTCTCGGCACCGCAGACCGGACATTTGGACGGGATCTCCAACTTTCCAGATGCCTCTCTGACAGAAATACATTTCGGAATAATTTTGTTGGCCTTGATGATTTCCAGCGTGCAATCCTTCCCGATGCCAAGCCGCTCCATCTCACTTAAGTTACACAGCGAAGCCCTGGAAACTGTGGTTCCCTCCAACTGAATCGGTTCAAAAACTGCCACCGGAGAAATGGTGGAAGCCGCGCAGGACCACTCCACATACAAAAGCCTGGAAAACGCGGACACATCCTGCCACTTAAAGGCATAGCCTGCCCTGGCAGCATGATGGCCGGTAACACTGCCGGAAGCGGCATATTCCGTATCGTCATAACAGATTACAAGACCGTCCACCGGAAGATCCATCTCCCCGCTCTCCACCTTTTTGCTCCACCGATCTATCGCATCGGGGAGACTGTCGGCATCCGCTCTTTCCCTGTCCACCACTGTAAATCCTTCCTTCTCAAGAAAGTTCATCCTCTCTCCCCATTCTGTCAGGGGCTTTTCCAGATAAACCAGGGTAAAGGCGTGGAAGCAGACCCGTCTTTCCTTCACCTTTTCCGGGTCATCCAAACTTAAGGTGCCGGAAGCCAGATTGCGGGGATTGGCATATTTCTCATCGTCATCCTCGACCATATCGTTGATCTGTTCAAAATCCGTATAGGAAATCACCGCCTCCCCCCGTACCACCATGTGTCCCTGATATTTTATTCTCAGCGGAAAGCCTTTTATGGAATTCTTTAAATAAGTAATATTTGTCCCAACAGTTCCGTTCCCTCTGGTGAGAATCTTACTGAGCCTTCCATTATCGTAGGTCAGAACCAGCGTCAGACCGTCCAGTTTCCAGGAAAGCCAGACCTCCTTATCCTCCGCCCATTTAACCAGCTCGGATACCTGCTTGGTTTTGGCCAGCGACAGGGCGGGAAATTCGTGGGGCTCCTTCTCTCCGTTATTTTCCTCATAACCGGTATTCTGGGTAGGACTGTCCGGAAGGATATAGCCGGTCTCGGCTTCTATCGCCAGGAGCTCATCGAACATGGCGTCCCATTCATAGTTGGAGATGATTTCTTCTCCTCCATTATAGTAAATTTCTGATGACTCATTCAGTTTTTTTACTAATTCTTCACATCTTTTCTTATAATCTTCCATCATTCCGGCCTCCATCCTGCAAGTTTTCCTTCATAATAGCATTTTTCTCCTTCAAATGATATTAAAATAAAACATGTTCTTCTACGTTTTTTCGAAGCACGAATGATATAACACTCGTATTTCTTCTTTTGACAGCTGCCTGTATTCCCCATTTTTCAGGCCATTCAGGGTTATATTTGCAATTCTGGTCCTCTTAATTGAAATGACATGAACGCCCAGTTCCCTTGTCATTCGTTTTATCTGTCTATTGACTCCTTGAGTCAGTATAATTTTGAACTGATATCTGCCATTTTTCTCCACCTTACATGGCTTTGTAGTGATATCCAGCTCCGAAAGGTAGACTCCCGCCCGCATTTTTTGCAGAAAGTCCTCTGTGATCTCCCGGTTTACCTTCACGAGATACTCCTTCTCATGGCCTGCGCTTCCCTTCATCAATGCCTGAATCAGTTCTCCGTCATTGGTCAGCAGCATCAGCCCTTCCGAGTCCTTATCCAGCCTTCCCGCATAGGTCACTCGGACAGGAAATTTCACCATATCCGTGATCTTCCTGTCCGCAAATTTATCTTTCTCTGTACATGTCACCCCTACCGGCTTGTAATAGGCCAGAACTACCTTTTCGTCTTTTCCGTGAACAGGCCTGCCATTTACTGCTATTTGGTCCCCATCGCTTACCTGCATTCCCGTTTCCGCCTTTGCTCCATTTACGGTGACCCTTCCCTCACTAATCAGACGGTCTGCCTCCCTTCGGGAGCACAGACCGCAGGAAGCAAGGTATTTATTTAAACGTTCTTTTTCCATTCCTGTATTTCCTTTCTTTCAGCTTACGTAACCGGCATATTTATCCATATCCGCCCTATGGCATTTTACGCGGAGCCATGTTCCATTCTCTTCATATTTTTTCTCCAGCACATGGGAATGATCCATAAAATAGGATAAAACATTTCCCTTTTCGTAGGGAATCAGAAAATCCACCGTCTGATAGTCTGCATAAACCAGGTTTAATACCATTTCTGTCAGGGCTTTCAGCGAATTGCTGTCCTTTGCGGAAATATAGATCTTGTCCTCTCCCACTGTCTGCGGATAGGAGATTTCATCCGCGCATTTATCCGCCTTGTTAAAAACGGTTATCACCGGAATCTCTCCGGCCCCCAGTTCACTTAAGGTCTCTTTGGTGGTATTCATCTGCTCTCTGAAACCTTCATCCGAATAATCCACTACATGTAGAAGTAAATCTGCATTTAATACCTCTGATAGTGTGGATCGGAAGGCTTTTACCAGGCCATGGGGGAGCTTATGGAGAAAGCCCACGGTATCTGAGAGCAAAAAGTCCCGGTTATTTCCTGTATTGATTCTCCTTACAGTGGTATCGAGTGTGGCAAAAAGCATATCCTTTTCCAGTACCTTTTTTTCTTCGTTTTTCATGTAGGTGTCAATCATGGCATTCATGATTGTTGACTTCCCCGCATTGGTGTAGCCCATCATGGCAACCAGTGGAATGCCGTCCTCCTGGCGCTTCCTGCGCTGCACCTGTTTTTCAGCCTCAATCTCCTTAAGCTCCCTGTTAAGCTCTGAGATTCGCTGCTCAATCCTTCTTCTGTCCAGCTCCAGCTTTTTTTCTCCGGCCCCGCGGCTGCTCATGCTGCCACTGGTTCCTCCCTGCCTGGTAAGAGCCTTATGCATTCCTGCCAATCTTGGCAGAAGATACTTCAGCCTGGCGCACTCCACCTGGAGCTTGGCTTCTCGGGTTCTCGCCCGCCGCTCAAAAATATCCAGAATCAGTGATGTCCTGTCCAATATAGGCTTATTCAGCTCATCCTGCAGATTACGAAGCTGGGAAGGAGTTAAGGAATTGTCGAAAATGACCACATCCGCATCCAGATTCTCCGCCGCCTCCTTCACTTCCCTGACCTTGCCTGTTCCAATATAAAGCCCTTTGTTAATGCTTTCCATTCTCTGCGTGATGATTCCCACCGGTTCCATAAAGCACGCTTCTGCCAGACTTGCCAGCTCTTCCATTGAGTATTCAAAATGATCCCTCTCAGTCCCGTCATCCACGCCCACCAGCAGTACCTTTTCCCGGTTTTCCTTCTCTATCTTCTTATCTTCCATACTTATACCTCATTTCCGGTAACTGTTCAGCCCAAAGCTAAGCTGTCACCCATCGCATAATCTGTCTATTAATTCAAAATAATTTTCAAAAGTTTTTCTGCAGCATTCAGGATTTTTAATGGTGATTTTTCCGGTTTTCAGGCCGATCAGCGTAAACGCCATGGCCATTCTGTGATCCTCGTAGGTTTCCACCTCTGTTTCCTTTATTTCACCGGGATAAATCCGGATTCCATCTTCCTTGGGCACTTCCTCGCAGGCAATGCCCATCCTCTTAAGCTCCGTAAGTATGGCGGCAATCCTGTCAGACTCCTGAAACCGTATATGCCCTATTTCCCTGATCAGGGTGGAACTGCCTGCAAAAGGGGCAAGCGCCGCCATTGTCATGGTCTGATCTGAAAAATCCTTCATGGAAAGCTTAAGTCCCGGATACTCCAAAAGCCCTTTTCCCGAAAGACAGATTCCTTCTTCTCTGTCCTCATAGTTACATCCCATCTGCCGCAGGGCTTCTAAAAATCGAATATCTCCCTGCAAAGAATTATCATGTACATTTTTGACTGTTACCTCCGTTCTTAATAATGGCGCCATGGCATAAAAATAACAGGCTCCGGATACATCCGGCTCCACCTGATACTCTTCCAGCCCAAAGGCTTCCTCATGGGGAACTATCCACTCCCCGTCTTCCTGATTCACTTCAATCCCAAACTGCCTCATCATGGCGATGGTCATCTTAATATAGGCGCCCTCTGCTCTTTGCCCCAGCATCTTTACTTTCAGCCCATCCGGGAGCACGACGCCTGCCATCAAAAGGGCGCTGGCAAACTGGCTGCTGATCTTCGTATCGACCGAGACCTCACGGAGGGAAAGGGCATCTGACTTCATGGAAAAAGGAAAATGCCCTTCCTCTCCCCTGTAATCAAAAACCGCGCCGGCCCCTTTCAAAATATCCAAAAGAGGCTGCATGGGACGCCTGCACATCTGAGGGGATGCCGTAAGCTCGTACTCTCCTCCGGCAAGGGCAAGCATCACCGTAAGAAACCGGGCTGCCGTCCCTGCGCTTCCCACATGGATGGCGGCTTTTCTGTTGGGAATCCTGCCCCTCATTCCCTGTATGGTTACTGTCTTTTTCTCTTCATCTGCTTCCACCTCAAATCCTAATTTAATCAAACACTCAAGGAAGGCCCTGGAATCATCGCTGAACAAAACTCCTTTCAGCCTGCATAGACAACCGGAAAGCGCTGCCAAAAGCAGCGCCCGGTTTGTAATGCTTTTTGATCCCGGAACCTCCACCGTTACCGATTTTATATTTTCTATTTTCTTCACGTAATATCCGTTTCCCATTGTCAAATCTCCATTTAATCTTCAAAAGTGTTATTGATTTTACCCTTTGTTACTACTATAACAACTTTTTACGATTCTGCCAATGGGAAAAGTAACCTTACCACTCTTTATTTCTGATTGCTTTCAGTGAAACTCTGTAAGAAACCGCAACTGCTCCTGCACAGACTGCCAACATAATCGCCAACAGCCCTTCTGACGGCATTTCCTCCAGGCGATTTAAAAAATCCAGCGAAATTCCTGCCACCTGGCAAAGCTTGAATCCTCCAAAAATCAAAACTGCCAGACCAAGCATCGATATCATATAGACATGCCTTGCCTTTTCGACCCCAAATTTAAAAACCGCAGGCAGCGTTACGCATCCCACAAGGGTAAACAATACAAATAAGCTAATGATTCCCGTCCACTCAAAATTGCCTGAAGAAACCCAGCGGGAGGTTCCCTGCAGCGGATAAGGGTTCATGTTTACCAGAACGCCAAGCAGCAGCCCGATCAATAACGCCGCCAGTTCTACCATGAGCATCAGGAAATATTTCGACTGCACCAACATTTTTCTGCTCACCGGCATGGTAAGAGCAAATCTGTTAAAAGAGACAGCCTCATCCATGGATGAAGTGCTGAGAATCAGGGTATTTCCCATCACCAAAAGATAGGTTACGATAAAAGAGGAATTCTTCACCATAACAGACCACACCGCCATAAACCCGAGAATCAGAAGATACTGTTTCATAAACCCCTTCAGATAGTATAAATCCTTCAATACAAGACCTTTCATTTTTTCCATCCTTTCCGCCATTATTTCTCAGCCGATTTCACAGCATAAAGCAAAACGTCCTCTACACCTGCCCGATCCAGCGCAAAAGAACTGTAGCCGACCTTCTCCGCCTGCCTGGGAAAACTGCTTTCCATCAGCCGGGTCCTATCATTGATCAGTACGCTGACTCCAAATTCGTTCTCTTCCTCCCCCACGATCAGTTCCTGCGGAATGAAATCAGCCTGTTTCCTGGAGCATTTAACGATTCCATAGCGGTAGAGAAGTTCATCCTTATTTTCCGTAAAAAGAAGCCGCCCCTTGTGAATCAGCATGACATAATCCGCAATCTTTTCAATATCGGAGGTAATGTGGGAGGAAAGAAAGATCGTATGCTCTCCATCCTCGATAAATTCCCTGAAAATATCAAGAATTTCATTTCTGATCACCGGATCAAGGCCGCTGGTGGCCTCATCCAGAATCAACAGTCTGCTGTCATGGGACAGCGCCACCGCAAGGGAGAGCTTCATCTTCATTCCTTTTGAGAGCTCTTTCACTTTTTTGTTCACTGGCAGCTCGAATTTTTTCAAATATTTCACAAAGCGCTCATTATCCCATGTGCGGTAAATATTTTTCATGATTTCGGGAATATATTTTACATTTAACTCCGTGGAAAAGTTACATTCATCAAATACCACCCCGATCTGCTCCCGCCAGGATTCATCCTGGGAAATATCCACTGCTTCGGATGGGTTCTTCTTCTCCCTAATTTTGTGCCCTAACAGTTCCACTTCTCCCTCATCGGCAGGGATAATACCCAGGATTGCAAGGATGGTCGTACTTTTCCCTGCCCCGTTCTCCCCCACAAAGCCCACGATGGAGCCTGTTGGAATCTGAAAGCTTACATGATCCAAAGTAAATCCCTCATATCTCTTCGTAAGATTATTAACCGTAATTGCATTTTCCATACATCTTTCACCACTCATTCGTTTACTCCTCCTGATAGATAATCTCAATTATCTCCTCAATTTCCTCCCGTCCTATTGCGCTTTGCCTGGCAAGAGAAACGGCCTGGGAGAGCAGCCCTTCTATCTGCTTTAGCTTTTCCTCCCGCACAAGCCTGGTGTCTGCCGCCCTGACAAAACTGCCCTTCCCCACTACGGTGGAGATAAAGCCGTCGCGTTCCAAATCTTCATAGGCCCGTTTGGTTGTGATCACGCTGATGCGAAGCTCCTTCGCAAGTGTCCTCATGGATGGAAGCGGATCGCCCTCCTTTAGCTGACCACTCATGACGAGCCCCTTAATCTGGCTTGTTATCTGCTCATAAATGGGCCTGTCACTGGAATTACTGATTACAATATTCATTTGTCACCTCTGTTTCATAATTGGAATTCCACTTCATTGCTTATATAATGTATATATCATATATATATATAATTGTCAATATATATTTTATAATGAAAGCCCCGGACGGCGGCCATGTGGATGGGCGTGCTTGCACGCACAGACATATGGACATCGGACGGGCAAGACGGTATGAGTATGCAGGGCGATAGCTCGGAATACGAATACCGGCGGCGATTGCGGGAGCACGAAGTGCGGAGCAATCGGCTTTCATGCCGTGGTGGGGCGCACGTTGCGTAAACGACAGCGCCCCTGCGCATAAAAAAAGAGCCCTCCTATCACAGAAGACTCTTTCGCACGATGATAAGCATATTTTAAAAATATAATAAGGATATAATTTCCTCCGGCCTGTCCACAAACACCTTCGCGCCGGCCTTGATCTGCTCCTGCCTGGTACGGAACCCCCAGCCCACCGTAATGCAGTCCATCCCTGCATTTTCAGCGGTGGCTATATCCACCTCGGAGTCCCCCACAAAGACAGCCTCCTCCTTGGAAAGCCCAAGGAGCCGCAGTGCCTCCCATACCGTATCCGGCGCGGGCTTCTTGCGGATCCCCTCCCTTGCTCCAATGGCAGCCCTCACATACTCCTTAAAATACTGCCTGCTCAGGGCATCCACCCCTTCCTGTAGCTTATTGGAGACAATCGCCATGGGAAACTCCCGGCTCTTTAACTCCCCCAGGAGTTCCCTGATCCCCGGGTACAAGTCCGTCTTATCATTGCAGTGCAGACTGTAGCGCTCCTTAAACGCCGCCAAAACATTTTCCTGCTTTTCCTGTCCTGTATCTGCCGGCACAGAGAGCCTGATGAGTCTCTCCACGCCATTTCCCACAAAACGCCTGATCTCCTCCAGAGACCTCTGGGGCATTCCATACTTTTCCAGTCCGAAATTGACGCTGTCCATTAAATCCTCCAGGGTATTGAGCAGAGTACCGTCCAGATCAAAGATCACGCCCTTATATTTTTTTCTCGCCATTTTTAATCTCCCTGTCCAGTTTTTTGTGCCATTTATGCCATACTTCTTTTCAGCTTTCGGTACACCAGAACGAAACACACCAAATGGGCCGCGGCCGTCACTGCCCAGGAAATCGGATAGGATATGTAAAGGGTTCGAAGCGTTCTGTCCCACTGAAAGAAGGTGTAAATCCAGATGACACGGAAGACGCAGGCGCCCAGAAGCGATACGATCATTGGCATCACCGCATATCCCAGCCCCCGGATGCATCCCACCATCACATCCATCACACCGCAGAGAAAATAGAGGGTGCATATGATCCCCATTCTCTGAATTCCAAAGGCAATCACCTCAGGGTCAGAAGAATAAATACTCAAAATCCGGTGTCCCAGCAAAAAAGCGCCGTTTCCCATTACCAGGCCGATCACGGATACGAACAATAAACACTCCAGCACAATAATTCGGATCCTGTCAAGGCGTCTGCCGCCAAGGTTCTGGCCGGTAAAGCTCACCGCCGTCTGGTGGACAGAGTTCATGGCCGTATATACAAAGCCTTCCACATTGGATCCTGCCGTATTCCCCGCCATGGCAACCGAGCCAAAGGAATTTACGGAAGACTGTATCAGCACGTTGGAAATGGAAAACAGGGATCCCTGAATCCCTGCCGGGAAACCAATAGCCGCAATTTTCTTAAACTTATCCCAATCCATATGCAGCTTATCGGGGCAGAGCCGAAAGCATCCTTCGCTCCGCATCAGACATCTGACGATCAGCGCAGTGGACACACACTGGGAAATCACCGTGGCAAGAGCCACCCCCGCTACTCCCATATGCAGTACAATCACGAAAAAAAGATTCAATACCACATTGATCACTCCGGCAATGATCAGATAAAACAAAGGCCTTCTGGTGTCTCCGATGGCGCGCAGAATGGCACTTCCAAAGTTAAAGACCAGCATTACCGGCATTCCCACAAAATAAATCCGCATATACAGCACGGAATGTTCAATTACATTTTCCGGGGTATCCATCAGAAGCAGCAGCGGTCTGGCCGCCGTAATCCCGATAAAAGTGAGGATCACCCCGCCCACTGCGCTGACTAACATGGAGGTGTGGACCGTCCGGCTTACCTCTTCTTCCTGCCTGCCCCCATAATATCTGGCCACCAGCACATTGGCTCCCACGGACAGGCCGATGAACAGATTCACCAACAGATTGGTCAGGGCTCCCGTGGAGCCCACCGCGGCAAGAGCCTCGTTTCCAGCGAATCTCCCCACTACCACCACATCAGCCGCATTGAAGAGAAGCTGCAGGATGCCGGAGAGCATAAGCGGAAGGGTAAAAAGCATGATCTTGCCAAACAGCGGCCCGTTGCACATATCTATTTCGTAGGATTTCTGTACTTTCTTTTCCATTTTGTCTAAAGTTTCCTTTCCAGTTCCTCCAGAGAAGCATATCCGTATAAAAGAGCCGTGTTGGTCATGATCTTCTCCGCCAGATTTTCATCCCTCCTGCAAAGCCCAGCGATAAATCTTCCGTACAAATCCAGCGTTTCATCCGAATAGGTGGAAAGTTCTCCCCGCAGATAGGTCTCATAGGAGGTGTCAAAGGGCGTATCCTCCGCCGTATGGATGTTTCGGGCGTTACCTGCCGCCTTAGGATATTTCCTGGCAAACTCTTCCATCCATCCCACCTGAATTTTTACGATCTCCTCGATGATCTCTTTCTTCATTTCCGGAAGCTCCGGCAGAGAATCCCTGATCTGCGCATATCTTAAGGGCGCGGTGCTCTCCATCATGCGGCCATACTTCTCTGTGATCAAATTCCATCCTTTTTCATTTGCCCGCCTGAAATCGCCGATATAGCTCTTTAACATTTCCTCTGTCCATGTCAGATACTGGCTCTTGCGCATAATGGAAAAAGTATTCCAGTCATCCTGGCAGTCCGCTCTTCCCCCTTCATTTTCCACCTTGTCAAAGGCTTCCCATTCCAGCGAAACCAGCTCATCCACAAGCGCTCCCTTGAAGGAATCGTCCTTATTTTCTTTCTGAGGGATGCTTTTTAAAATGTTATCTGTATGATGATCCAGGTAATTATCCTCCCCACTGGTCAGTCCCTGCTTTTTCATCTCCGCGATGATCAGTGCCACAATCATCTCAATGGTCTGAGGAATCCTCTCATCCCCTGCCGGGAAATCCACCAGAGCATTTAAGATCTCCCTGATATCCCGAAGAACCGAAAGTTTTCCCATCCCTCTGTGCATCCATTTATAAAAAGGAGCATAGGTACGATTCAAAAGATAAACCATGGACATGGTATGTTTCATAAACTCGGAAAGCGCAATGCTGGCAGTGACCCTCTCTCCCCTGCCGAACATTCTGGAATAATTATACTGACCCGACTGAGCCATAAGAGCCGCTTCTCTGGCAATTTTCTTAATTCGGACTTCCTCCGGGTAATAGGCAAGAATTCCCCTGCGGATTCTTGAAAACTCTCCTAAGTCATCCCGAAACACCCTTCCGTTCACCGCTGTGGCAAGCCTATAATCGTCCAAAAACAGCCACTGGTTCTGGGTGGTAGGCACATCCTTTAACCCAATAAGGCTCTCATAGAAATCACCGATTTTAAACACACCCACCCGCTTTTGCGCTTTCAGTGTGGTGAAACGGGTAATCCCCATATAGGTGGAGGGCAGTTCTTCATAGGCCCTTTGCAGTTCTTCCCCTATCTCGTCATACACCGTGTCCGTCAGCCACATACAAAAGCCCGGGCCGAAATCGTGATCCCTGGATACCTGGTCGTCAAAACCGAAACATTCCGACCCTTCCCCCACAAGGCCTACTGCTATCATCTGCTCATATGCCGGGAATTTCTTCTGTATCATGGGTCTCCCAAATTCCTCATAAAATGCCCGGCACAGCTCCATGCCATTTCGGAACTGTCTGTTCTTTACCGGAAGCTGCCGCATTTTTTCCGCCACCGCATTTAAATTCTGCAAAGTGATCTCATAGGCCCTGCTTCTGCCCACGTTCCTTTCTATTTCACTCAGCGCCAGCTTATAATACCGGGCAGACTCCTCTAAATTTCCTGCCAGATACTGGGCTTCGCCCATAGCCGAAAGCGCGCCGCTGTAATGGTAATCCTTATCCTCGTCCATTTCAAAAATGGCAAAGGCTTTCTTTAAATTATCAATAGCCTCATAGAAACGCCCCAGTTTTAACTGGGATGCAGCAAGGTTCGTGTACGTGACCGCCGTCTCGATCCGGGCCTCACTGTACAAAGATACGATGGAGAGGGCACGTTCCAGACAGTCACAGGCACTCTCATAATCCCCCATTTCCTGAAACAGAAGGCTCATATTATTGTAAAGGCTGGCATATCTGAAATCAGAAGTATCCAGCTTTTGTGCATAGATTCCTTTCACCTCCTGGTAATAAATCATAGACTCCCGCAAAAGCCCTGCCGCCCTGCAGGCATTGGCCACATTGAGCAGGGAGGTTGCATACGCCGTGCTTCCCTTTAGACCTGCTTCCTCTATCAGTACCAGCAATTCCCTGCACGCAGAAACAGACTTGTCGAACTCCCCTGTTTCCCTGTAATGGCCTATGATCTCGTTTAACAGGGTAATCAGGGAACTGGTGTCTTTTTCTGCAGACGCCTCATCAATCCGGCGCAGCAGAAAAGCTTCCACCTGATCCACTTTATGCTGTGCAAATAATTCATCCAGTTGCTTTAAGACCTGTTCAATTATCATAACAATCCTCCATTCTTACTTTGTCAGATTTTTTCATTAACGCTCCTTTTTGCCTGCTTCTTTGTCATACTACTACCTATTATACTTCATTTCCTATTTTTTTCAAGCGTCCCCCTGGTACGCCATCCGGTCAGAAATCAAGCCTTTGCGCGGGCTGTGTAACCTGAATCTGCCCCAAAGATACCGCAATGCGGGGCGTGCAGATTGGGGAAATGAATTTTCAAACACGCTCCAGCTGATAGTTACATATTATATAGTAAAACACATGAGGATTCATTTTATGTACTTTTCCATAGGAATTTTAATTTTTTTGATCCTAATCATTATTGTCTCCGGCACCTGCCGCAGGCGTCATGCAATTAAAAAGGTCTGTTCCATGGACCCTGTAGAAAAATGCAGACTTCTTTCTTCTCTGATAGAACCCTTTGGTTACTGCTACAATGAAAAAGAAGATATCATCTCATCCCGGAACGATGCCTGGCAGCGGGAAGCCGGATATACTCCCCTGTACGACCGCGCCGCCCCTTATTTCAACATGGTATTTGACTACCTTCCCGTTTACTTTCCCTATCAGCACAAAACCTGGCTGATCGAGTTCTGGAAAGGCCAGTATGGTATCAATACCGGGGCGGAGATCGGCGTTTATTACTCCGACCGTCTCCTTACAGAGGAAGAACTTCCAACTGCTCTGTTCGCGGCAGTGGAGGATAAGGATATGCTGCCTGTTTCTTTCACACTTATGAAAGAAAACTGCCCTCTTGCGTCCCTCTCAAAAGTGACCTGGTGGCTCACTGCTTTTAAAATGGGACTGTTTTCAAAGCCTTCCCAGCTCTATATGAACTGTTCCATCCATTTTCCTGACTGTGAAATGATGCAGAGCTTTCTGGATTCTTTGCTGCAGACCGGCATTTTAAAGGAATGTGTAAGAGTTTGCTGTACCACCGTACACATCCAGTTAGGCGGCCCCCAGCACAGGAAATATGGATGCTTTACCCGGCTTGTCCGGAAATGGGCCCAGTTCTGGAACCGGATTTTCTGCAAAATATACCTGTTCCTTACCCGGTATTTCTGCTCTACCATCGACAGGCTTCTTTACCTGTACTACCTGCTGCCTTTCGCATTCCGCAGAATGTTACGGCCACGCAGATATTGTAAATGCAAAGCGGCCCGCCGCCATTGATCAGTCCGGCAAAAATCAAAGAATAATCAATATAAAGGAAAAAATCCATGAGTTATCATTCCCGTTTGTCCAAAGCTTTCCAGAATGCCCCTGTATTACCTCTGACCAGAAGAAGCCGCTATGTGATCATCAGTGACTGCCACAGAGGCAGCGGAAATTCCAACGACAATTTTCTGAAAAACCACAACCTGTATTTTACTGCACTGAATCATTACTACAGTCAGGGATTCACCTATATAGAGCTTGGCGACGGGGATGAGCTGTGGGAAAACAGAAAGATGAGCCAGATTATTGAAATCCATAACAATGTATTCTGGCTCCTCTCCCTGTTTTACAGGCAGAACCGCTTATATATGCTTTATGGGAACCACGATATGGAAAAGAAGAAGAAAGGATACAGTGACGGGTACTGCTCCGCTTATTTCTGTACGGAGTCCCAGTGTATGCAGCCTCTGTTCCCCGGCCTCAATTTTTACGAAGGATTGATTTTAGAAAGCCCCTGCCAGGATTACCGGCTCTATTTGACTCACGGGCATCAGGCCGATTTCCTGAATTCCTCCTGCTGGAGACTTGCCCGCTTTCTGGTCAGATATCTCTGGAAGCCTTTAGAACACTTCGGCGTACTTGACCCTACCAGCGCTGCCAAAAACTATACCTTTAAAGACAAAACCGAACTAAGGCTTAGTGAATATGCCAAAGCGAACAACAGACCCCTTATGACAGGCCATACCCACAGACCCCGGTTAAGCGCCGACTCCCCCTACTACATGAACACCGGAAGCTGCGTCCATCCCCGGTGCATTACCTGCATGGAAATTGACAGGGGAATCATCACCCTTGCCAAATGGGCCACCTCCGTAAGAAAGGACAGAACCCTCTATGTTGCAAGAGAAGTCCTGTCCCAGTATATGCTCCCGGTTTAAACGGCCGGGATCTGCTTATCAGTGTAAAGGATATGCTCCACAAGCCAGTCTGTCAGATAGGTAAGGATTTTGCCCACTACTTCATCCTGATCTTCCACACCTGCATCAATTTGATCCAGATTGTGCTCCTCCAGCCAGTTTACAAAGGTTTCATGCTGTACCTTCTGGGAAAACAGCTTCTTATACCCGATAGACTGCATGTACTCCTCCTCATGGGCAAAATGCATTGCGGTATAATCCTTCAGCTCATTTAGCAGATTTTGAATCTGATCATACTTGTCGGGAATGAATTCATCGTTTTTTAGCTGGTATGTCTCCTCCGCTATCTCAAAAAGTCTCCTGTGCTCCTTATCAATAAACTCGATACCTGTCAGGTATTCCTCTTTCATTTCGTACATAACGATCCTCCATTTTCATTTTCTTGTGTTTCATTTCCATCAGTTTTATAAAATGCAAAATTATTCCTGCCGCTCTTTTTCACCTGATACATGGCGTCATCGGCACAAATAATCAACTGCTCTATACTCCCGGCATCTGCCGGATAAGAAGCAATGCCTATACTTCCGCCCACTTTTCTTTTTTCCCCTGCCAGCATAAAAGGTTCACCAAAAAGCTGGTGGCACTGTACTGCAGCTTTCTCCCTGATCTTGTTCTGGCTGCTTTTAAGTATGATGATAAATTCATCCCCGGCAAAGCGGTAAGGCGTAAGGATCGGGGTCTGCATTCCTTTGAGCCTTTCTGCAAGCTGTTTAAGTGCCTCATCCCCTGCGGTATGTCCATAGGTATCATTGATATGTTTAAAATGGTCAATATCCAGCATCATAATAGAACAGGGCGTATGGGTATC
>ERZ808046.605-NODE-605-length-26296-cov-3.092185_pt1 | contig 26296 bp, 28 predicted proteins | sample MGYA00380196_ERZ808046 | MGnify/ENA primary metagenome ERZ808046 (study PRJEB31490, sample SAMN06133421) | mouse gut metagenome | isolation source: Z6_2 | host: mice | place: China: Chengdu | collected 2015-05 ...
AAAGCGGTTGCAGTCTGAAAAGGCAGGCAGCCGCCTTATTTTGGGAATGTGTCCGTTTCGGCCACATACGGTTACTGACTATACAGTACCGACTGGAAATCTGGATTCCGGCAGACGCTCACATCATTGGCATTATACGGCAGCAGTAAAGGCTAATATGCAACGTCCCATGCGGAAGAAAGGGAGAATCATTCATGCCTGCAAAATGAACCGGGCCGGGTTGATCCGGCGGGCTGTCTGTATGGATGGAGCCAATCGTGTCATGCGTGATTGACGCGATTGACACGATTGCTTATAATATGGACAGACAGTTCATCTGAAGCGCTTTTGTATATCTGAATCTTTCAGCACTGCTGTATGCGATACCGTTTCATTGATTTGTGAGGAGAAAGCCATGACGTTAACACAGCTGCATTATCTGATGGTGATCGCAGAAACGAACTCTTTAAACAAAGCGGCGGAACAGCTGTACATGTCCCAGCCTTCCCTGACCAGCGCCATAAAGGAGCTGGAGCGGGAGCTGGGCATTGAGACCTACCCGGTCAACTGGCCCATCGGCTGCGGCAAGGCCTTCCAGGGGGTGTATGACCGGGAGCGCCGCCGCATTCTCCACTTCACCTCCAACGGCGGCTCCAAGGCGGCCACCGCCACGGAGATCGGCCTGGACGACCCCGCCCTGGCCGACCTCATCGGCCAGTCCTACCGAGATCAGCTCAACGATGAAATCGAGCTGCTGGACGGGGCCTCCTGCGAGTTCGACCTGGATCGGGTGCGCCACGGGCAGCTGTCCCCGGTGTTTTTCGGCTCCGCCCTCACCAACTTCGGCGTGGAGCCCTTCCTGGAGGACTTCCTGCGCATGACTACCGCCCCCCTGCCCCGGACGGCGGGGGACGAGCTCATCGACTCCTTTGACGACGGCTTCTCCGCCTTCGTCTTCAAAATCCAGGCCAACATGAACAAGGCCCATCGGGACCGGATCGCCTTTATGCGGGTGGTCTCGGGCAAGTTCGAGGCGGACAAGGAGGTCTACCACATCCAGGGCGGCAAAAAGCTCAAGCTGTCCCGGCCCCAGCAGCTCATGGCCGCGGAGCGAGAGATCATTGAGGAGGCCTACGCCGGCGACATCATCGGCGTGTTCGACCCCGGCATCTTCTCCATCGGCGACACCCTGTGCACCGCCGCCCACAAGTTCCAGTTCGACCCTATCCCCACCTTCGCCCCCGAGCATTTCCGCCGGGTGCGGGCCCTGGACACCATGAAGCGCAAGCAGTTCCTCAAGGGCATGGAGCAGATCGCCCAAGAGGGCGCGATCCAGATTTTCAAAACCCCCTACTCCGGCATGGAGGAGGTCATTGTGGGCGTGGTGGGCACGCTGCAATTCGACGTGCTGGAATACCGCCTGAAAAACGAGTACGGCGTGGACCTGTACGCCGAGGGTCTGCCCTACGAGTACCTGCGCTGGCTCCACCACGAGGGGGAGGAGCCCCTCCGGGCGGAGGACCTCACCCTCCCCGGGGACGCCATGCTGGTGGAGGACTACCGGCAGAACCAGCTGCTGCTGTTCGCCTCCCAGTGGTCCATCAACTGGACGGCGGAGCGCAACAAGAATATCACCCTGTCCGAGTTCGGCGGAGCAAAATTTTAAAAAAGCCGGCCCTCCCCGATGGGGAGGGCCGCTTTGATGTTTTATCTGCCGTAGCGCTGGCTGATGCGCAGAATCGTTGCCATGGCCTGCTCCCGGCTGAAGGTCCCGTTGGGGCCGAAGGCGTCCCCCTCGCCCTTCATAATGTCGTTGGCTGCGCAGTAATCGATGAACGGCTGAGCCCAGCCAAAGGTGTCCCGGTCGGAGAAAACGGGGGGCGTGGCGCTGAGCGTTCCGTCCTCATTTTTCAGCAGCTGGGTGGTGAGGGCCAAAATCTTGGCCGCCTCAGAGCGCTTCAGATTTCGGTGCGGGTCAAACCGGCCTTCGCCCACCCCGGAGATGATGTTCAGCTGGGCGCACCAGGACACCTCGGCCACATCGGTATCCGAGAAGGTGACCTCCGGCTTGTTCCACAACAGCTCCATATAGTTGGGCTGCTGCTTAATCAGCTCCCAAATCAGGATGCAGAAGTCCTGACGGCTGATGTCCTTGCGGTAGTCCGACTGGAGGGCGGCGGGCACCAAGCCCTCGGCAATCGCGGTTTGAATCTCCGGCGCCGCCCAGGCGGAGGGCTCGTCGGTGTTCACCGCGGGCGGAGGCGTCACCTGGCCGCCGGTGCGGTCCACGATGGTGAGCACGCTGGCCAGGTTCCGGCCCGGCCGGCTCTGGAACGCCTCATTGGCGTACAGCATACAGGAGCCGCCGCCGTCCATGGCCAGCCCCTCCTGCACGCCGTTGGCCACCATCCAGTCGGCAATCTGCCGGAAGGAGGCGGACACCGTACCCATCACCAGGCTGCCGCTGCCGGTGACACCGATGAAGGTGCGGGCCAGCACCGCGTCGGGGCGCTGCTTGGGGTCGCCATAGTAGACGCTGTTGCGCTGGTCGTCCACCACGTTCGCGCCGTTCTTCACCAGCACGGGGCCGCCGGTGAGGGCCTCCTGCACGCCGTTCCATGTCTCGTCCCGGTCGGTGCCGCTGGCGCTGAACGTCACCTCGGCGCTCATGCCCGCCTGGGGCAGCCGGTGATAGCCGTTCTCCACGCTGGTAATGCCTGCGTTATACACCAGCACGTAGGTCCCCGCGGGGACAGTGATGGTGCTGCCGGGCACGGCGCTGGTAATCACGCCGTTCTGGATGTAGAACATGGTGGAGCTGGCCGGAATGGTAACGGGCAGCGTCAGATGCTCGTCAAAGAGCATAATTGCCTCCGGGTCGCTCTCGTAGGTGTTCACGCTCCAGCAGCCGGGGGTGAACCCGTTGCCCAGCTTCACGCTGGCCTTAAAGGTCACCCAGTCCACCATGGGCTTGCCGTCGGCGGCGAAGCCAATGACGGAGGACCGGCCGGTGTGCACCACCTTGCCCCCGGTGATCACCGCGTCCATAATGGCGGGGCAGCTGTTGGGGAACACCGGCGTGCCGCTGGTGTAGGAGTTGAAAAAGCCGCCGTTCATGGCCGCCACCACATGGGTGCCCGGCTGGGCGTTCACGTTGTCAATGAGCGTCTGGGCGCCCACGGCGTCCACCACGCTGTTGTTGGCCAAGCTGACCTGCCCGGTCCGGCCCGCCGGCATGGGCACGGACATCACCTTGGCGCTGTGGCCGCCGATGGTGCTGCTCCACACCTGAACGTCCCCTGCCGCCGCTGCCGCCGCAGGCGCGCACAGCATGGACGCGCACAGCGCCCCTGCCGCCAGCAGGCTCAACACGGAAAGCTTACTCCGTTTCATAACAATTCCTCCTCTATTTGTCTTGGACCGGCGACAAAAACGCCGGCAAATGTTATAAAGCATTTTATACTCTTTCCTCCGGCCTGTCAATAAGCCGGGCGCATAGTGTCCCCCGTTTCAGCTCTCCCCGCTCCCACAGCAGGGCCAGCACCTGGTCCGCGCAGTCCGCCGGCAGGTCTATCCCCTCCGCCTTCAGCCTCAGACCGCCCAGCGAACCCGCTCCATACAGCTCCACGCTGCGCCCCCAGCGGCCCCCGCCAGGGCCAAGGGCCACCGTGGCGTCCGCCCCCGCCGCCGGCGGCGTCACCGGCAGTCCAAATTCCTTTTGGAGCCGCCGGGCGTACTCCCCTCCCCCCGGCGCGTCAATGAGCAATCCCCGCACCTGTGGGCACAGCCGCCGGGCTGCCCCTATGAGCTCGGGGCACAGCCGCGGCGCGGACAGGGCCACCCGCCCCCGCCGGGGCTCCACCCCTTGCGCCGCCAAGGCCCCCAAGGCCAGCACATCCGCCGCCTCCCGCCAAAAGGGGAGCACATCCACTGGCCGCAGCACCCGCAGCAGCTCCCGGCAGGGGAAATCCGGCCTCAGCACCACCCGGCCCACCCCTGCCGCTACCAGCGCCCGCTCGGCCCGGCGCAGCCGCCGCTCCGCCCTCCACCGCGCCATCCCCTCCGGGGCGTGCACCGTCCAGCGCAGGGCTGTCAGCGGGCCAAGCGCCACCCGCTCCGCCCGGCCCCGCCCTTTTGCAGTGCTCCACACCAGCTCGCCCACCATCTCCCTCACCTCATGAACATTTATGCGTTTTGCCGGCAAATATGCCCGCCACCTTGTCTGTCCTGCGCCCCTTATAAAAAATCCAAACACTTTGTTGTCCGTGACAGGATTCCTTATCCATTTCTTCCCTTGCAATTCCCCGCCGCCTCTGATACAATGGGATAACCTTTTTGACGGAGGTCCTTTTCATGTCCATTAAAATCACCGCCACCAGCACCTGTGATCTGCCTGCCCAGCTGTTGGAGCGCTATCAGATCACCATGGTTCCCCTCTATGTCTCCTTCGGCGGCGGCACCTACCGCGACGGCCTGGAGACCGGTCCAGACGACATCTTCCGCCATGTGGAGGGGGGCGGCGCCCTGCCCACCACCTCGGCGGTGAACATCGCGGACTATCAGGCCCTGTTCGCCGGGCTGGCCCCGAAGCATGAGGCGGTGCTCCATATCACCATCGGCAGCGAGTTCTCCTGCTGCTATCAGAACGCCCTGGTGGCGGCGGAGGAGTTTTCCAACGTATACGTGGTGGACTCCCGCAACCTCACCGTGGGCCAGGGTCTGCTGGTGCTGGAGGCCGCCATGGCCGCGGAGCGAGGGGATTCCATCCAGGACATCCTGGCCATGCTGGACAGCATGACGGACCGGGTGGACACCACCTTCGTGGTGGACAAGCTGGACTATCTCGCCAAGGGCGGCCGGTGCTCGTCCGTGGTGGCCCTGGGGGCCAACCTGCTCAAGCTCAAGCCCTGCATTGTGCTGGCCGACGGCAAGATGACCGTGGGCAAAAAGTATCGCGGCGCCTTTGACAAGGTGCTGCCCGACTACGTGCTGGATCAGCTCACCGACAAGAGCGTATCTCATGATCGGATTTTTGTGGTCCACACCCGCTGCGACCCCGCCATTCCCGAGGCGGTCTGTGCCATGGTGCGCCAGTTCGGCTTCCGGGAGGTGCTCACCGCCGTGGCCGGCTCCACCATCTCCTGCCACTGCGGCCCCAACACCTTGGGCATTATCTTCCTTCGAAAATAACGATAAAATGCCCCCGCTCGCCGGAGCGGGGGCATTTTTTATTTTGTCAGAAGCTCAACGACCGCCTGAAGCTGGTTGTCGTCCTCCCCGCCCAGGACCGCGCCCTCGTTCAGCGCCAGCGCCACGTCGGGAATGATTCCCTCCCCGATGAGAGAGTGGCCGCTGCCGGTGCAGTAGGTGGCGGTGGACAGCCCCACCCCGCCGCCATTGGGCAGGGGGAAGGTCACCTGGGAGTATCCCTTGCCCGAGGTCACCTCACCCACAATGGGGGCGTCCACGCTCTCCCGCAGCTGGGCCGCCAACAACTCCGCCGCAGAGTAGGTTCCCCCGTTCACCAGCGCCGCCATGGGCAGGTCCACGCACCCCTCATCCGATTGGGTTACAGATGTAAACCACCACCGGGGGCTGTGGGTGAACACCGGCCCCTCGGGCAGCAGGTAGTCCAAAATTTTCTCCAGCTCAGTCACGTATCCCCCCGGGTCGCTGCGCACGTCCACGATGAGGGCCGCCGCCCCCTGCTCCACCAGGGCGTCCACCTCCCGGACAAAGCTGTCCGCCGCACCGGAATAGAAATTGTCCAGCTTCACGTAACCGATATTCCCCTCCAACATTTTCCCGTGGGCGGAGGGATTGCGCAGAGTGGCCCGGGTGCACACCGCCTCCCGGCTGGCCCCGTCCTCTCCCAGCAGGGTGAGCGTCACCTGGGTGCCCGCCTCTCCTAAGATCAGGTCCGTGCCCTGGGTCCGTTTTTCCCCCGCGATGGATACGCCGTCCACAGCGGTGATGATATCCCCGGCCACAATACCTGCCTGCTCCGCGGGGCCGCCCTCGGTGACGGACTGCACCAGCAGCCCCTCCTCCCGGGTGTAGTTCACCTTCACTCCCACGCCCACATAGTTGTTGGCCCGGCGCTCATTGGTGGCCTTGTAGCCCTCCGCGTCCAGATAGTAGGACCAGCGGTCGCCCAGCCCGTCTACAAAGGCGGCCAGCGCCTGGTCCACAGCTCCGTCCAGGTCCGCCTGAGCGTCCACAAAGGCAAAGCGGCCCAGCAGATAGGTCTCCACCAGAGCCAATCCGCTGCTCCCCAGGGCCAGACACCACAGCCCTGTGGACACGGCCAGGGTAATGAACACCGTCAACAGAATCTTCGCCCAGCCGGGCAGACGCCCGCGCTGTCTTTTCCGCTCTCGTACCCGCTGCTCCTCCATCATTCAGCCCCCCTTGCAAATCATCAGAAGGGCGCGGGTGTTCCCCGCGCCCCTTCGCCGATGTAAATCCGCCCGGCCTCAGCCGCCCTTGATGGTCCCGCCCTTGGGCGAGGTAAAGGTCATGCCGGGGTAGAGCCGCAGCACATCTCCCCGGACGCCGTTCACCCGCAGTTCAAAGTGCAGATGGTTGCCGGTGGAGCGTCCGGTGGTGCCCACGTAGCCAATCACCTGGCCCTTCTGCACCGTCTGCCCCTCCTTCACGATGGGCACCTGATTCTGATGGGCATACAGGGTGGCGTAGCCATTGCCGTGGTTGATGATGCAGTAGTAGCCGTACGATGAGGCATAGCGGTTAGCGTTCACCGTGGTCACCACCCCGTTTTGGGCGGCATAGATAGGCGTGCCGCCAGGGGCGGGGATATCTGTGCCGGTGTGGTTGTCCGGCCGGCCGTTGATGGGGTCGATGCGCCCGCCAAACAGGGACGAAATCTTATACCGTCCGGGCAGCGGCCAGTACCAGTTGCCGCTGGTCATGTTGGCCTGACTGTTCAGCGCGGCAATCTGGGCGGCGTACTTGCGCTCCGCCTCCTTCAGTTCCTTATTGATCTTAGCCTCGCTGTCCGCCAGCTCCTTGGCCTCCGCCGCCGCCTCGCTCTCCGATGCGGCGATCTGCTGAAGCAGGCTATACTGGCTTGACCGATTGGTCTCCAGCGCCCGCATCTGCTCCTCCAGCCCCGCCTGGACCTCCGCCTGCTCGTTCCGGCTGGTCTGAAGCTCGGCCTTGGCCACATCCAACTCCGCTTCTGTGGCCTCCAGCTGCTTGATGATGCGGTCGGAGTATTCCATAATGTCCGTGATGAGCATGGCATACTCCAAAAGCTGAGAGAAGGAGGATGCCTGGAACAAAATGGACAGGTAGGACACGCTGCCCGTCTCCTCCATCCACCGCACCTGTCGGTAGAACTCCTCCCGCTGCTCCACCTGCCGGGCCTCCAGCTCCAAAATCTCCTGCTCCTTGCCGGCAATCTGCTGGTCGTACCGGTCCAAAAGCATTTGACTGGTGCTGATTTCCGACTCGGTGAGCGCTATATTCGCCTCAATCAGCGCCATTTGGTCCTTGGCCTTGCTCAAATCATTGCGGATGGCCGCCAGCCTCGCCTCGGCCTCCTTCTTCTGCTGCTTGATGTCACTCAGCTCGTCCTTGATGTTCTGAATGTCCCCCTGTGTCACCGTAGCCTTGGCCACCATGCTCAGGGCAGGCACCAAAATGGTCAGCAGCAGCGCCGCCGCCAGACAGATGACGATGATTCTCTGTGTCTGTTTCCTCATATCGCGCCTCCTGCCCTATCAGACCTGAAGGAACCGCCGGATGGCGAAGCCGGAACCCACCGCGCCGATGCCGGCGCCGGACAGCAGAAATACGCTCAGCACCCGGCCCCAGATCTCCCGGAACTCCATCAGGTGAAACAGCGTGACCGCGCCGCTGTTCACAAATGCCCGGCACACTGCAGCGTACACCGCCCATTGAATCACAAAGGCCACTACCGCCCCCATCAGCCCCAGAATCAGCCCCTCTACCACGAAGGGTCCGCGTATGAAGCCGTCGGTGGCGCCGCACATCTTCATGATGGCGATTTCCGCCCGCCGGGCAAAGGTGGCCAGGCGGATGGTGTTGGCGATGATGAACAGGGAGACCGCCGCCAGAATAGCGATGAGCACCCAGGCCACGGCGGTGACGGCGTTGCGCACCGCCACAAACCCCTCGGCCAGCTCACCCTCCGCCCGGTGGCCCGCTACCCCGGGCAGAGCCTTCACCGCCTCTACCGTCTCAGTAAAGCGGGACAGGTCCACCACGTGGATGGACAGCCGGTCCCGGAATACGTCGTCAGGGATGTTGGCGTACAGCCCGTCCCCCTCGTGCCCCTCCAGGTAGGCGGCCTTGGCCTCCTCCTTGGCGATGAATTTCACCGAGGCCACGTTGTCCAGCGCCCGCACCTGCTCCGACAGTTTATTGATCTCATATTCCGTATAGCTCTCGTCGATGTACGCCAAGAACTCGTTTTCGTCCTCCAGCTGCTTCAGGTTTTTGTCCACGTTCATGGCCAGCAGGGAAAAGGACCCCATGATGATGAGACAGGCCACAATCATACACACGGCGGCAAAGGACATCAGCCCGTGGGAGAATACGCTTAGAAAACCTTCTTTAAAAAAATACCCTATGTTGAATCCTTGTCTCATACCCTATAGTAGCCTCCCTGACCGTCGCGCACCATTTCTCCGTCCTTGATGGCCACCACCCGCTTGGAGAAACGGTTGACCAGGTCCTTCTCGTGGGTGACCACCAGCACGGTGGTGCCCATGGAATTGATCCGCTCCAGCAGCGTCATGATCTCCAAGGAGCGCTTGGGGTCCAGATTACCGGTGGGCTCATCGGCGATGATCATGCGCGGGTTGTTCACCAGCGCCCGGGCAATGGCCACCCGCTGCTGTTCGCCGCCGCTCATCTCGTTGGGATAGGCGTCCGCCTTCTCCTTCAGGCCCACCAGGTCCAGCACATAGGGAATGCGCTTGCGCATCTCCCGGCCGCTGGCCCCTACCGTGCGCATGGCAAACTCCAGATTGCCCTGCACCGTTTTTTTCTCAATCAGCCGGAAATCCTGGAAGATAACCCCCAGCGTCCGGCGCATATGGGGAATCTGCCAGCGGCGGATGTTGTTCAGGTTGTATCCGTTGACGATCACCCGCCCCTGGGTGGCGGTGACCTCCGCAGTGAGCAGTTTGATGATGGTGGATTTCCCGGAACCGGAGGGACCCACCAGGAACACAAATTCCCCGTCCTCAATCCGAAGGTCAATCCCCCTCAGCGCCTTGGTCCCGTTGTCATATTCTTTATATACATCGATCAATCGTATCATGGGCGGCCTCCCCATCACTGCTGCTCTATTTGTCTTTATCGTTTTTTATGCCGACGGAAGCCTTTTTATTATATCGGCTATTTCCTGCCATGTCAACACAGCGCGCCTCTTTCCCAAAATTCGGCAGCAAATCCCGCCATGAAAAGAAAGCCGCCCAGACGGGCGGCTTTCCACAGCTTTTTAGGACTCAATTCCCCGGCTGACCAGGTACTTCTTGACCATCAGCGCCACCTTAAAGGTGATGGCATCGTCGAACTCCCGCAAATCCAATCCGGTGAGCTTCTTAATTTTTTCCAACCGGTATACCAGCGTGTTGCGGTGGACGAACAGCTTCCGGGCTGTCTCGGACACGTTCAGGTTGTTCTCAAAGAATTTGTTGATGGTAAACAAGGTCTCCTGGTCCAGCGCGTCGATGGGATTCTTTTTGAAGACCTCCCGCAAAAACATCTCGCACAGGGTGGTGGGCAACTGGTAGATGAGCCGCCCAATGCCCAGATTCTCGTAGCTGATGATAGACCGCTCGGTGTCGAACACCTTGCCCACGTCGATGGCCACCTGGGCCTCCTTGTAGGTGCGGGCCAAATCCCGAATATGGCCCACGATTGTGCCCACTCCCACCACCGTCTTGATTCCCAGCTCCCGGGTGAGGGTTTCCTGGACGTTCTGGGCGATCTTCTGCACCTCGCGGATGTCGGCATTCTCCCCCAGCTGCTTGACCAGGGCCACGTCCGTCTCGCTGATGGACAGCACAAAATCCGACTGCCGGTCCGGATACAGGCCGGCCACCACATCCACTGCGGACACATCGGGCGTGCCCAGCTGACGCACCAGAATCACCGCCCTGGGCGCCTCGGATACAAAGTGCAGTTCCTTGGTGCGCACATAGATATCGCCCAGCAGAATATTATCGCACAAAATATTTTTCACAAAGGCGGCCTTGTCGTTCTTCTCCTCATAATAGGTCTTGGCCCCGTTGAGGGCAATCACCGCCATGGAGCAGACCAGGGCGGCCCGCTCATCCTCTCCACGGGCAAACGCGGCGTAGTCGGACTGGCCATTCCAGCCGGGCAGGGGCTTGAAGGTAAACCCGTTGCTGACCACCAGAGCATCCTGCTCCGCCGCCAGCAGCGCGGCCGTATTCCCCCATTTCTCGCCGATGCAGCTCAACTCATTACAGGCAATCACCGTTCCCTGCTCGTCGATCACACCTACGGCGCGGTCACAGCAGTCTTTCATTTGAAGCACGACGCTTTGGAAGATCCGGCTGAACATTGCGCTTTCTCCTTTCTCCGCGGCCCCGCGAGTCCTCTGCTCCGCCTGCGGTTTCATAAGAACCGCAGGCGCCGCCCGCTGCGAATTGCCGCATTCTCTTTTTCAAATCCGAACGCTTTTATTATACCGGGTTGAATTGCCAATTTCAATAGTTTTTAAAAATTTTTTTGTTGAATTTGCCAAATTTTTCGTCTCATTGACGGAAAAGCGCCTGTGTCTCCTCCTCGGTTAGTGCTCTCCACCCACCCTTGGGCAAACTCTCGTCCAAAATCAGCGGGCCGAAGCGCACCCGCTTCAAATAAATCACCGGTTTTCCCCGCGCCGCCAGCATACGTTTTACCTGGTGATACTTCCCCTCCCGCAGAGTCATATGGGCCGCCCGCCCCCCGGGCAGCGGCTCCAGCTCGCCGGGCAGGCATACATAGCCGTCCGCCAGCTTCACCCCTTGGCGCACCGCCTCCGCGTCGCCCTCATCCAGCACGCCGTCCACCTCCACATAGTACACCTTATCCACATGGCGCTTGGGAGAGAGCAGCCGGTGGGCAAGGGGCCCGTCGTTGGTGAGCAGCAGCAGCCCCTCCGTGTCCTGGTCCAGCCGCCCAGCGGGGAACAGGCCCAGGTTCTGGTACGCCTCCCCCAGCAGGTCCAGCACCGTGCGCTTTCCCGGCTCGTCGGTGGACGACACCACCCCCGCCGGCTTGTTCAGCATCAGATATACCGGCCCGCCCCCACCAATCAAAGCCTCATCCACCGCCACAGCGGCGTCCGGCCCCACCTTGGTCTCCGGGGCGCGGCACACCTCTCCGCCCACCGCCACCCGGCCGCCGCGGATCAGCTCCCGGGCCTCCTTCCGGCTCCACCTTCCTGTGTTCGCCAGCCGCTTGTCCAGCCGTTCCATCCCATTCCTCCTCGCATTTCGTCCTCATTGGCCTGCAAATTCTGCATTTGGTAACATTCTATCATATCAACAGAAAAAGGTACATATCTTTTCTTGAGACCCATGATGAAACGGAGTGGTACCATGATTATCGTCACGGCACGCGTACCAAAGAGGAAGCTGCTGGCGGGCGCGGCCACCGCCCTGTGCTGCTGCGCGGTGGTGGCCGCCGCCCTGCTGTTCACCCTGGGCGGCCGGGCAATCACCGCTTCGGCGGAAGTAAAAAACATTCGCACCAATGACGACCGCCTGGCCTATCTGGGCGGGCTGGGCTGGCAGGTATCCGCCCAACCCATCGCCACCGAGGAGCTGCTCATTCCGGAGCAGTTCGACGACAGCTACCAAAGCTATCTAAAGCTTCAAGCCGACCAGGGATTTGATCTCAGCCAATACTGCGGCAAGCGGGTCAAGCGGTACACCTATCAGCTTACCAACTACCCCGCCCAGGACGAACCGGTGCAGATCGCCCTGCTCATCTACAAAAACCGAGTGGTAGGCGGACAGATTCAGTCCTCCTCCGGCAGCTTTCTCCACGGGCTGGCCATGCCCGAGCCGCTCCAGGACAGCCAGCCCCCCGCTTCCACCGCCCCAACCTTTGGCACCATGATTTGACACAGACAAGGGAGACGCCTTCGCGTCTCCCTTGTCCTTTTCCTTAAATCCTTTTCCCGTGGAAGAACACGGCTTTCAGCTCCAGATCGGGCCCCAATACGGCCACATTGGCCCGTTTGCCCGGCTCCAGGCTGCCCACCCGGTCAAAAATGCCGATGGCCTTGGCCGGGTTCACCGCCGCCGCCCGCACCGCGTCCGCCAGGGGGATGCCGAAGGACACGGCGGTCTTCATGCACGCCATCAGGTCCGTGACCGACCCGGCGATGGTGCCGTCGGCCAGGGTGGCCAGCGGCCCCTTCACAATGACGTTCTGGCCGCCCAGGTCGTACTCGCCGTCCTCCATGCCGGCCGCCCGCATGGTGTCGGAAATCAGCACCACCCGGTCCGCGCCGAACATCTTGAAGGTGGCCCGCACCACGCTGGGGTGGATGTGGATACCGTCGCAAATCAGCTCCACCCGGCTCCACGCGCTGTCCAGCGCCGCGCCCACCACGCCGGGGGCGCGATGGGTGAAGGCAGGCATGGCGTTAAAGAGGTGGGTGACCTCCCGAGCGCCCGCCCGGAACGCCGCCAGGGCGGTGTCATAGTCCGCGGTGGTGTGGGCCACGGACACGTTGACCTCCTCCGCCACCGCCTTGATGAAGTCCAGGGCGCCCGGCTCCTCCGGGGCCACGGACACCAGCTTCACCAGCCCCTCGGACGCCTCCTCCAGCCGCCGCAACATAGCCACATCGGGCGCGTGAAGCCACTCGCCGTTCTGGGCGCCCTTCTTGGCGTAGGACAGGAAGGGCCCCTCCAAGTTCACGCCCACCAAATCCGCGCCCGGCTTCCCGGCCCGCTTGTGCTCCGCCGCCGTGCGGCACACCTTCATCAGCTGCTCCTCCAGCAGCGTCATGCCCGCCGGGCAGATTTGAGTCACGCCCCGGCTCAGCTCGTACTCCGCCATGGTCTGGAGGCCGTCGGCGTCGCCGTCGGACAAATCCGCCCCCCGGCAGCCGTGGAAATGCACATCGGTGAGGCCGGGGATCACGTAGCACCCGGCGGCGTCATAGCTCTGCCCGTCCCGGCTGTCCGGGGTGAGCAGCCCTTCGTCAAAACACACGTCCCGCTCTACGAAACCATTCTCCAGGTCAAATACCTTACCGCCTGTGATTTTCATGCCGTTCCTCCTCAGTTCAGGCCGCTGAGGGCCGCCTCATCGCCGATGAGCGTCACATTGGGATGCAGCTGGAGGATAGACGCAGGCACCTCGGGCGTGACGGGGCCCATCACGGTTTTGCGCACCGCCTCCGCCTTGTCCGCGCCGCTGACCACCACCAGGATGCTCCGGGCGCGCATGATGGTGCCCACGCCCATGGTCAGGGCCTGGCGAGGCACGTCGTTGGCACTGGCGAAGAACCGGGCATTGGCGTCAATGGTGCTCTGGGTAAGGTCCACCAAATGGGTGGCCACGGGGAACTCGTCACAGGGCTCGTTGAAGCCGATGTGGCCGTTGCGGCCCATGCCCAGCAGCTGGAGGTCGGCGTAGCCCAGCCCCGCCACCACCTGCTCATACCGGGCGCACTCCGCCGCCGCGTCCTGGGCTAAGCCGTTGGGCACGTTGGTGTTCTCCGGGACGATGTCCACATGGTCAAACAGGTTGGTCTGCATGAAATAGCGGTAGCTCTGATCGTGGGTGGGGGCCAGGCCGAAATATTCGTCCAGGTTCACGGAGCGCACCTCGGAAAAACTCAAATCGCCCTGCTTATGCCACTCGATGAGCTGCTTATAGGCCCCGATGGGAGTGGAGCCGGTGGCAAGACCCAGCACGCAGTCCGGCTTGGACACCACCTGGGCGGCGATGACGGCCGCCGCCCGGCGGCTCATGGCGTTGTAGTCCTTCTCACGATAAATTCTCATTTTAAACACCTCAAAACCTTCAGATTATTTATAACGCTCTCAGCAATACTTGGCAATGGCCGCGGAAATCATGCCGGCCGCCGCCTTCACGATGGCCGCATCCTCTGGAACCAGCTCCAGCAGCGGGGCACGGACACTGCCCGCGTCGGGGCCGCCCTGCTGGCGGATGATCTCCTTGATTACCGCATACATATTGCCCTGAGTGGAGCACATTTTATAAATGATGCGGCAGCACTCGTTCTGAATCTGGCGGCCTTCCTCCAGCTTTCCCTCATGGAACAGCCGGAAAATGGCCAGATACAGCTCAGGCATGGCGGCGTAGGTGCCGCCGATGCCGCCGATGGCCCCGGCGGCCAACCCGGAGAGCAGCTGCTCGTCGGGCCCGTTGAACACGATGGCCCCCTCGTCCTTCCACATCTGGATGTCCTGCACCGGCATGGAGGAGTTCTTCACACCGATCACTCTGGGATTCTTCAGCATCTCCTGGAGCAGCGGGGCGGTGAGGGCCACCCCTGCCAGCTGGGGGATGTTGTAGATAATGAAGTCGGTTTCCGGCGCGGCGGCGGAGATGTCGTTCCAGTACTTGGCGATTCCCTTGGGGGGCAGGTGGAAGTAGATGGGCGGAATGGCGGCGATGGCGTCCACCCCCAGGGACTGGGCATGGGCGGCCAGCTCCTGGCTGTCGGCGGTGTTGTTGCAGGCCACGTGGGCAATGATGGTGAGCTTGCCGCCCACTTCCGCCATCACGTTCTCCAGCACCAGCTTTCGCTCGGCCACGCTCTGATAGATGCACTCGCCGGAGGACCCGCCCACGTACAGGCCCTTGACGCCCTTGTCCAGCAGATACCGCGCCAGGGCGCGCACCCCATCGGGACTTACCGCGCCGCCCTTGTCATAGCAGGCGTAAAACGCTGGAATCACGCCTGCGTATTTGGAAAAGTCTTTCATTTTTGCTCAGCTCCTTTTTAGTCGATTGACGCTCTCGCACGGTCCCGCGCAAACCGCCGAAAAGGGTGGTTCACGCGGGACCGTGCTCAATTCTTTTTCTCTCACATACCGGGGTCAGCCCTTCACGGCGCCCATGGTGATGCCCTTGGTGAAGTACTTCTGGAAAATCAGGAACACGATGATAATGGGGACGGAGGCCAGGGCCGCGCCCGCCATCAGCAGACCGTAGTCCTGCCCAAACTCGCCCATCATCTTCGAGATACCCAGCGGCATGGTCAGCACGTTGGTATTGCGCAGCATAACCAACTGCATAAAGTAGTCGTTCCAGGTGTTGATGAAAGTGAAAATAGCCAGCGCGCCGATGCCCGGCTTAATCATGGGCAGCACAATGGTGGTAAAGGTCTTGATCTCGCCCGCGCCGTCTATGCGGGCCGCCTCCAAAATCTCGCCTGGAATGCCTTCGGCAAACTGCTTCATCAGGAACACGCCGAAGGGCCAGCCTACGATGGGGAAGATCACCGACCAAATGGTGTCCGACAAGTGCAGCCCGGACATCTCCCGCAGCAGCGGGATCAAAATCACCTGCTTGGGAAGCGCCATGGCGGCCACAATCAGGGAGAACAGCACCGCACGGCCAAAGAAACGCTTCTTTGCCAGAGAGTAGCCCGCCAAGGAGGCGGTGGCGCAGGTGAGCACCATGGCCGTCACCGACATAAACACCGTGTTGACGAGCCAACGGAAGGCGGCGGGCACAGTTGGGCCGGTGGAAAACACGATCTGGCTGTGGTCCTGAGTGAACCACTCGCTCAGGGGCACGTGCAACTCCCACAGGGGCGCGCTGCGCTTATCGAATAAGGTGTCGAAGTTGCGCATGACCCACTCCTTGGGCCACCAATCCGGGCTGGGGTTGTTGACGGAGGAGGGCGTCTTAAAGGCGCCGGTGATAATCCAATACAGCGGGAACAGGAAGACAACCACCGCGATAATGACAATCAAAACCATGGTGATGATCTGATAGACAGACAATTTCTTAACGCCAGAATTCATATCTTCCCCTCCCCTTAATCAGCCTTGGCCAGCTTGAACTGTAGCGCAGACAGCGCGGCAATGCACAGGGCCAGGATGACGCCCATAGCGTTGGCGTAGCCATAGCGGTACAGGGTAAAAGCACTATAATAGATGTAGTACATCACCGTATCCGTGGCGTGGTTGGGTCCGCCGGAGGTGAGCAGCTGAATCAGCGCGAAGCACTGGAAGCTGTTGATGGTGGTGATGACCAGGATGTACAGGGTGGTGGGCATGATCTGGGGCCACTTTACCTTCCAGAACACCTGGAGATCGGTGGCGCCGTCCACCTCAGCGGCCTCCACCAAGGTATGGTCCACATTGCCCAGGGCGGAGACGTACAGCACAATGGGCTGGCCCACGGAGGTAGTGAACAGAATCAGGATGATACACCCCAAGGCAAATTTCTCATCGCCCAGCCAGTTGATGTTTTTCTCCCACAGCCCCAGGTTGGTGCCCACAAAGTTGAGAATGCCGTTATAATAGTGATAGATCCACTTCCACACCACGGTAACGGCCACGGAGCCTGTGACCACAGGCAGATAGAAAATCACGCGGAAGGCGGAGCAAGCCCACATCTTCATGTTGTAGATTCGGGCGCCCACCCACAGGGAAAACGCGCACACGGTGGGGACAGAGACCACCACAATGATGACGGTGTTCAGCAGTCCCTTTTGGAAAATTTTATCTTGGAACAGGTCCACATAGTTTTTGAAGCCGATGAAGTTGCCTCCTCCGTCCGCCATGGTCGCGTCGGTCAAGCTGGTAAACACACACATAATCATGGGATACACGACGAAAACGATAAAGAACAACAGACTGGGCAGCAGGAACAGATATCCAGAAATGGTCTCCCGCCGGGCCAGCTCACGGCTCATGCTTTGCTGCTTCACTTTGGCCAAGGTCAGTATCCTCCTCTCAGTTGCTTCGGGCGCGGAAAAGAACGCACCCTCCCTGCGCTATTACGCAGGGAGGGTGCGCATTACCCTAAAATGGATGGGATTCAGCTGCCGGGGACTCAGCCCGCCTCAGCGGCCTCAGCCGCGGCGTTGGCCTCAGCAGTGAAGGCGTCCAGCTCGGTCTGCACGTCGCCGCCGGCGCCGATGCGCTGCAGGGCGTTCCACCAAGCGGTGCGAGCCTCGGGCCAGCCCAGGGTGATCTGATAGTAGTCGCCCATGAAGGGAACCAGCTTGCCGTACTCGGTCATGATCTCGTTGCCCTCGTACATACCGGCGACCTCGCGCACGGGCCAGTAGCCGGTGGCCTCGACGATCTTGGCGTACTGAGCCTCGTCCTCAGTCATGAACTTCACGAAGGCCTTGGCGGCCTCAACCTTGTTGGCGTCGCCGTTGTCAAAGATGCCGAAGCCCCAGATGCCGCCCTGGAGGATGGGATCGCCGGACTCAGTGGGGAAGGCCATGGGGAAGATCTCGAACTCGGCGGTCAGGCCCTGGGTCTCGCTCTGGGCAGCGCCCACGTTCCAGCAGGTGGCCATGGCCAGGGTGCCGTTGCAGAACAGGTTGATCTCGTCGCCGCCCACGATGCCGGGGTCAAACTCGATGCCGTTCACGTCAACCAGGGCCTGGAGGGCCTTGACGTTCTCAGCGCAGTTGCCGGTGTAGCGGGTGTGCTCGGGGTTGGTGTAGGTGCCGCCGTACATATTGGTGACGAGGGCGCGGTTGCCCTGGTCGCCGCCCTGGCCGCCGCAGAAGACCACGCCCACCTGGGGATGGATGGCGGCAACGGCCTCAACGGCTTTCAGGAAGTCGGCGGTGGACTTCCAGGTGTGGGTGTCCTCATTGATGTACTGCATGGCGCCGGCCTCGGTAAACAGGTCCTTGTTGATGCCCATGCAGTGGGCGGTCTGGCAGACGGGCAGCTCGTACATGGCGCCCGCGGCGTTGGTGCAAGAGGAAGCGGTCACGTCGTAAGTACCGGCGGGCAGCAGGTCCTTCAGGTCAACCAGCAGACCCTTGGCGCCCCAGTTAGCCACCAGGCGCTCGGGACCCTCGAAGATCAGGTCGGGGGCGGCGTTGCCCTCGATCATGCTGTTGACGGTCTGGTCACCGTTGGTATAGTCCAGGTAGATCAGATCGATCTTCACGTTGGGGTAAACCGCGTTGAAGTCGGCGATCAGACCCTTGACCACGGTCTCGTCGGTCATCTTGCCCACGGGGTAGGTGGCCAGAGTCAGGCTGGCGGTCAGGTCGTTGGTACTGGGCTCGTTGTTCTCAACGGGCTTGCTTTCCGGCGCGGCCGGCTCGCTGTTCTCAGCGGGGGGATTGCTGGCAGGGGCATCAGCCTTGTTGCCGCAGGCAGCAAGGCTGAGCACTATGCATAGTGCCAGCATCATAGCCAGAGCTTTACGAATCGTTTTCATTCTTTTACATCCTCCTCAATAATCAATAATTCCTCACCCACATTAACTGTGGGCTCTTGTTCAGATTGTATAATCTTTCACAGGATTTGTCAATATCTTTCAAAAAAAATTTCATCATTTTTTTGGCTGCGAAAAAAATTTCTAACACAGCCTCATCACAGGTGCTTGTCCGCCAGGGCGTCCGCCACCTGCTTGCGCCGGTTCCGGCAGCTCTCCATATCCCGGCGGCACACCTCGTTGAATAGCACGTCGATCAGGTACAGCTGCCCCATGCGGGCGGCCACAGAGCCCATTTGCAGCGGTCACTCCCGCGCCCCACACTCCAGCACCACATCGGCGCAGGATGCGCCGGGGGACTTGGGAAAGCGCGTAATCAGAATGGACCTGGCGCCCCGCTCCTGGGCAATTTTCATCACATCCACCACGTCCTTGGTCGAGCCGGAGTAGGAGAAGTACATCACCACGTCCCTTGCGGTGAGCAGGGCGCAGCGGATGGCCTGAAAATGGGAGTCGTCCACAGGATAGAAATTGGGCAGGGCGGTGGAGAACAGGTGGGCCGCCTCCCGGGCCAGCACCATAGACCCGCCCAGGCCCATGCACAGCACCCGGTCCGCGCTCAGAATCAGCTCCGCCGCGGCCGTCACCGCCGCGGGGCTGATGAGGGCCAGCGTCTGGGTAATCGCGTCCACATCGGCGGCGTAAATCTTCTGGCACATATCACCCAGGCTGTCCTCCGACTGAATCTCGCCGTACAGCGGGCTCATGGGCCGCTGGCCGGTGGAGGAGCCCGCCACCGCCAGCTTGAAGGCGCTATAGCCCTTATAGCCCAGCCGGCGGCAGAACCGGGAAACGGTGGCCTCCGCTACGTCCGCCACCTCCGCCATCTCCGAAATGGACATATACTGGCACTCCTGCCGCTGCAAGAGCATATAGTCGGCGATCTTCTTTTCTGCGCTGGTGAGCTGGTAATATTCCCGGTTGATTCTGGTGAATACGTCGCCGTAAGGCATACCGGCCCCCTTACTGCCCGCTCAAGAGCTCATCCATCATCCGCTCGCACATACTGAGCATCCGGGGCAGATGGAAGGGACCCTTGAACGTGCTCCCCTTGCACGGGGGTTGAGTGGGCTTGCCGTCCCGGCGGAGATAGCCGTACCACTCCCCGTACTCCGGGTCGGAGAAATACTGCTTGCAGTAGTCCAGCGTCTTCTCAAACCAATCCAGATACTTCTCCTCCCCGGTATCCCGGTAGAGCATCAGGCTGGCGATGAGAATCTCGTCGTGGGGCCACCACAGCTTCATGTCGTGCTCATAGGCCTCGGGGGGCCGGCCCAGGCAGTCCACAAAGTACAGCAGCCCGCCGTACTCGTGGTCCCAGCCGATGTCGATGGCCCAGTCGAAGATCTGGGCGGCCTTCTTCACCAGCTCCTGGTCGCCGGTGCGCTGGGCGTGCTCCAGCAGGAACCACACGCCCTCGATGTCGTGGCCGGGGTTGACCACGCGGCCCTCGGTGTAGTTCAGGCGGGCCTCGCCGTCCGGGCCCACGTTCTCCAGCACGCACTTGAGCTCGGGCTTGACGTGGTACTTGAAAATCTCGTCCACACACTGCTGGGCCCGCTCCTCATACAAAGCCTTGCGCTCCGGGTCCACCCGGAGCATCACGCCGGTGACGTTGAGGATAATCATAGGCGTGCCGAAGCCACGGCCGGTGCGGGTCTCGGGGATGGTCTTGGGCCCCAGGCCCGTGGGGTCGGCCATGCCGTGGTTCAGGTCCCAATACAGGTCGTAGGCCCGGCGGGCCCGCTCCAGGTGCTCCTCCCCGCCGGCCACGCCGTAGTACTCCGCGTTGGCCACGGCATAAAACGCCTCGGAGAAGCAGTAACGGCGCTGGCGCAAAGGCTTGCCGTCCTCCGTCACGGTGAAGTACAGCCGCCCCTCCGCCTCGTGGTTAATGCAGTGCTCCTCCAAGAAATCCAGGCAGCTTTTGCTGGCCGCCAGCCACTCGTCCTTCGGGCCGTACAGCCGGCACAGGTGGGCGAAAATCCAGCCGCAGCGCCCCTGCATCCAGACGCTCTTGTCGGTGGAGAATACTTTCCCCTCCCGGTCCAGGCAGGTGTAAACGCCGCCGTGCACCGGGTCCATGCCGTTCTTCAACCAGAACTCCACACAGCGGTCCAGCTCCTCCTTGAGCCACGTTTGATGCTCTCTCATTCGAGCCATGTCCATAAAATCCTTCCACCTTTCCTTTAATAAGATTCAAGCCATTCAGCAGCTTTCTCCTCATTGCTGTTCTCATCATACCCTGTCCGGCGGGGCCGCGTCAAGGGCCGGAACGAAAATTATTTTCATTTTGACCAAAAAATGCTTGACTTTCTGCAAAAAACTGATAGGCTAATAGCATGTGGATTGGGCCCTTTTTGGCTACTATTACAAAAAAGCGCCGTGTTTTTGCTCAATCCGCTTTTCCGACCCATCCGTTACTTTTTTCTTGTATTTTGAAATGGAGGATGAATGTCATGAATCATCTCGGCATCAGCGTATCCGTCAAAAATGTCCCCGAGCTGGACCCCGGTTTTATCCCGCTGGCACAATTCAACCGCGCCTTCCTGACCGGGGCGGACAAGCCCTTGGATGTGGCCGTGGAGCGCTCCAACGGCCAGGTCGCCGTGTGGCACGTGAAGATTCACGGCACACCGGACATGGCCGCCGCCGACGAGTACTACGTGGAGCGGATCATCAAAACCATGCTGTGGATGTACGGCGGGTTCCGGGTGTACATCGCGGGCAGCGATGAGCTGACCGCCAAAATGAATGCCCACTACTCCGCCGACGGCCGCCAGGCCTTCGACTGGGACTATATGGCCAACGTGTTCGAGCACCCCTTTGAGATCATCTCCTGCGAGAAGGTGCCCGAGGAGAGCGGCGACCCCAAGGCCATCGGCCGCCATCTGGACGGCTGCCGCATCGGTTTCGACGCCGGCGGCTCCGACCGGAAGGTGTCCGCTGTCATCGACGGCGAGCCCGTGTTCTCTGAGGAGGTGGTGTGGTTCCCCAAAATCAACTCTGACCCCGACTACCACTACGACGGCATCGTGGCCGCCCTGAAGTCCGCCGCCGAGCATATGCCCCGGGTGGACGCGGTGGGCGTGTCCTCCGCCGGCGTGTACATCGACAACCGCACCATGAACGCCTCCCTGTTCCTCCAGGTGCCCAAGGACCTCTTTGACGCCAAGGTGAAGGACATCTACATCCGCGCCATCACCGACACCTTTGGCGACGTGCCCTATATTGTCGCCAACGACGGCGACGTGTCCGCCCTGGCCGGCGCCATGAACCTGGGCGAGAACAACGTGCTGGGCATCGCCATGGGCACCAGCGAGGCCGTTGGCTATGTGGACGCCCAGGGCCGTGTCACCGGCTGGCTCAACGAGCTGGCCTTTGTACCCGTGGACGCCTCCCCCGCCGCCATGCGGGACGAGTGGAGCGGCGACATCGGCTGCGGCGTGAAGTACTTCTCCCAGGACGCGGTGATCAAGCTGGCCCCCGCCGCCGGCATCCAGCTGGACGAGACCCTCTCCCCCGCCGAGAAGCTCAAGGCCGTGCAGAAGCTGCTGGCCGAGGGCAGCCAGGCCGCGGAAAAAATCTACCAGTCCATCGGTGTCTACCTGGGCCACTCCCTGGCCCTGTATTACGGCTATTACGGCTTCGCCCAGGTGCAGCTCCAGGGCCGGGTGATGTCCGGCCGGGGCGGCGACATCATCCTGGACACCGCCAAGGCCGTACTGGCCGATGAGTACCCCGAGATCGCCAGCAAGTTCTGCGCCTCCCTGCCCGATGAAAAGGCCCGCCGGGTGGGTCAGTCTGTGGCCGCCGCCTCCCTACCCGAGCTGAAGAAATAAAACGAACGTTTCACGTGAAACATCTGGCAAAGGACTGATTTTATGAAAAAGCACATTCTCTGTCTGGGCGACTCCAACACCCACGGCTACTGCGCCGACCCTGCCGACTGCGCCGACGGCGGCATCCGCTTCAATGAGGACGAGCGGTGGACCTGCCGCCTGCAAACGGCGCTGGGCCCGGACTACCTGGTGACGGAGGAGGGCCTGTCCGGGCGCACCACCGTGTTCCAGGACCCCCTCCATGAGACCATGGACGCGCTGACGGTGCTCTATTCCCTGCTGAAAAGCCATGAGGTCATCGACCTGCTCATCATCATGCTGGGCACCAACGACGTTAAGGAACGGCTGGGCATGAACGCCGCCTGCGTCTCCATTGGCATGGAGCGACTGGTGCGCAAGGCCCAGAGCGTGGACTGCTGGGGAACCCACGCCCCCAACATTCTCATCGTCTGCCCGCCCCCCATCCACCCGGAGATAAGCGACCCGGCCATGGGCCGCGGCTGCGACGTGAAAAGCCGGGAGCTGCCCCAGTACTATGCCGCCACCGCCCAGCTGGTGGGGGCCCACTTCATGGACGCGGCGGAGTGCGAGTTCAATCAGATTGACCATATGCACCTGACGAGAAAGGGCCACGCCCAGCTGGCGGATAAGCTGGCGGCGCTGGTGCCCGCGCTGGTGCCCTGAACGATACAAAGCAAAAGAGGAGCGGCACGGCCATAGGCCGTACCGCTCCTCTTTTTCATGTCTCAGCCTAATCAGGTTTTGAACTATCAAACCAGGAAATTTTACCAGCGACTCATGTTTTTTTCAAACTTCTCTTGATATACCCGCTTTAACTCATCAACCGATATCCCATAGCACAGCAGAACATCATTATAGTACATCAGAACGTCCGCCAGCTCCTCGATCAGGGCTTTACGTAATTCGGCATCGGCGGACGCTTTTGATCCCCCGTGCTTTTTGACAATGTCAATCACTTCTCCCACTTCACCAATCATCCAAAGCATTTTATTCTGCCCCGTCTCTGGACAAATGGGCTCCCATTGATCCTGGTACCTGGCTTGAAGCACCCTCTGCATTTCCTGCATTTCGCTCATGCTGAAATCATCCATAGTTTCCCTCCCGCAAATTCTCAAGTATGGTATCACTCTTTCCCCTGCCCCTCCATAAAGGGCTTGAACACCCGCTCCAACAGCAGGCTGGCCAGCAGCGCCCACACATAGGGCAGCACCAGCCAGGGCATCCAGTACCACCACAGCACGCACACCAAAATGCCCCCGCCGGTGAGCAGGCCCAAGGCCAGGGTGATGAGCGGGTTGGCCAGGGCCAGCTTCACGCTGGCGGCCAGCAGGCCCCCCACCCCGAAGGTGAACCGGGACAGCACCGGAAACAGATAGGCCGCCACGCCGCACACCACCACAAAGAAAATCCAGTAGGCCACGTACAGCATGAACATGGTCCTGTCCCCCGCCGCCCCGGCGTACAGGAAGCCGTGGAGCTTCACCATGCCGTATCCCGCCGCCGCCACAATCAGCCCGGCGGGGCAGGCCACTTTAAAGTTGGACTTCAGCGACTCCAAGAAGCGTACATAGCCTCCTGGCTGCTTTTTGCGCAGGCATCGGGCCATGGCGTCATACAGGGCGGTGGTCCCCGGCCCCAGCCCCACCACCGTCACCGCGCACAGCAGCCACAGGATGCTGAACGCAAACACGTCGGTCAGAATGCCGATAAACTTAAAAAAGCCGTTCTCCGGATTAAAAATTTTATTCAGCATGATCCTCCTCCATTCCTCGCCGGCGCAGCCGACGCCCCCCGTTTACCGGACCCCATTCAGGCAGGGGCAGGCGCTGCATGGCGCCGAATACGTAATCCTTCAGCTTGGGGTAGTCCTTCGAGAGCTTGGCCACCAGTTCCTTCACCTCCTGCCGCCGGGTGTTGCCGTCGGCGGGACAGGGGTTGTGCACCACCGGCAGCCCGTACCGCCGGGCCGCCCCCCGCACCATCCCCTCTCCGCAGTAGAGCAGGGGGCGGATTTGGGTGATGTCCGTGCGGTCCAGATAGGTCACAGGCTGAAAGCAGGACAGGCGGCCCTCGTAGAACAGGGAGAGGAAGAAGGTCTCCACCGCGTCGTCCCGGTGGTGACCCAGGGCCACCTTATGAATGCCCAGCTCCTGCAATGCGCTGTGCATCGCGCCCCGGCGCATTTTTGCGCACATGGAGCAGGGATTCTTCTCCTGGCGCAGATCAAAGATGATATGGAAAATTTCCGTCTCAATCAGGTGATAGGGCACGTTCAGCTCCCGGCACAGCGCCGCCACCGGCCCGAAATCCATCCCCGGCGCGCCGGGATGAACGGTGACAGCGTGGAGCTCAAAGGGCTCCGGGTAGAACTCCCGCAGCTTGGCCATGGCGTACAGCAGCACCAGCGAGTCCTTCCCGCCGGACACCCCCACCGCGATTCGCTCCCCGGCGTGAATCATGTCGTAATCCTCCACACACCGGCGCAGGTAGGATAAAATCATCTGCATGGCCTTTCCTCCTCTTTAAAAGAAAAATATCAAAACGAGCATATAAGCGATTACACTATTATACAGGAGTTTACGAGAGCATTTTCAAATTATTTCGGAAACTTCCCGTTTTTTGGTTGACAGCGCCGCTTTTCCGCATTATAATACATCATGCTCCCTATTGTAAAGGGAGCGTTCCCATGTTTCAAACAAATTTGAGATAAATGGAGGAAACCATAATGTCTACCTTTATGGCAAACAAGGGTAACATCGTGCGCAAGTGGTATGTGCTCGATGCCGCCGGCAAGCCTCTGGGCAAGACTGCCGCCGCCGCCGCTGTGCTGCTGCGCGGCAAGCACAAGCCCGAGTATACCCCCCACGCCGACTGCGGCGACTTTGTCATCGTCATCAACGCCGACAAGGCCGTACTCACCGGCAAGTAGCTGGAGCAGAAGTACTACCGCACCCACTCCGGCTGGGTGGGCGGCCTGAAAGAGACCAAGTACCGCCTGCTGATGCAGGACAAGCCCGAGCTGGCCATGCGTTTGGCGGTGCGCGGCATGATGCCCCGCAATATCGTCACCAAGGACTCTCTCACCCGGCTGAAGATCTACCGCGGCGACAGCCATCCCCACGCCGCCCAGAAACCCGAGACCTGGACCGTGGAATAAGGAGGTAACGGAATATGTACAAGAGCAAGAAGCCTTATCATTATGGCACCGGCCGCCGGAAGTCCTCCGTGGCCCGCGTCCATCTGTTCCCCAGCGGCACCGGCTCCATCACCATCAACGGCCGCGACATCGACGATTACTTCGGGCTGGAGACCCTGAAAATGGTCGTCCGCCAGCCCCTGGAGGCCACCGGCAACACCGGCAAGATGGACATCGTGGCCACCGTCTCCGGCGGCGGCGTCACCGGCCAGGCCGGCGCCCTGCGCCACGGCATCGCCCGCGCCCTGCTGCTGGCCAGCGAGGACAACCGCCCCATCCTCAAGAAGGCCGGGTTCCTCACCCGCGACCCTCGCATGAAGGAGCGCAAGAAGTACGGCCTCAAGGCCGCCCGCCGCGCGCCCCAGTTCTCCAAGCGCTGATTCTCCCGGATTTACAAATCCATACGCCTACAGCGGGGACCGAAAGGTCCCCGCTGTTTTCGCGTTCAGCAAAAGCTCCGCTCCCCGTTCTCCTGGAGAAGCTGCTCACAGAGCTCCCGCTGCTTGGTGTCGTAGAACTCCATGTATTTCAGGGCGTAAATGTCACAGAGGATATACCGCTGGCGTCCGGTCTGGTAGATGATGAAATAGTCGTTGCCCACCTCGTGGAGGATGCCCTCCCAGACGGTGGTGCCCTGGGTGCCGATCAGCAGCGTGGCCGCCACGAAGTTCCCCCGGTTGCGCAGGAGCATGGACTTCAAGGAGCCCAGGAACGCCTCGCCGGTGCTGGCCGGGGCCTCGATCACCTCAGAGGGCTGGTGATTCTGGAGGTCCAG
>ERZ808046.609-NODE-609-length-26049-cov-3.650932_pt1 | contig 26049 bp, 17 predicted proteins | sample MGYA00380196_ERZ808046 | MGnify/ENA primary metagenome ERZ808046 (study PRJEB31490, sample SAMN06133421) | mouse gut metagenome | isolation source: Z6_2 | host: mice | place: China: Chengdu | collected 2015-05 ...
GACATGGGTTAAGGGATGTCCTTTGGGTATAATGGGCTGGATTCCTGTAACTAGGAAGCCGAAGGCTGAATAGTTACAATACAGGGGATTCATGTTGCCCTGTTACCAGGAATAAGGTAAAGGAAGTTACTGTGAATAGTAACTAAGGGAAAAGCAAAATGAAGATAGTTATTATTGGAGACGGTAAGGTGGGGTATAAGCTTGCCAAGACCCTCTCAGGGGGAGAGTATGACGTTACATTGATTGATAATAATGAGAAAAAGCTGCAGGACGCAAGCAACAGACTGGATATTTTTTGTGTGCATGGAAATGGCTGCAGTGTAGAGGTACAGAAGGATGCCGGAGTAGATGAGGCGGATCTGGTGATTGCCTGTACATCAACAGATGAGTGTAATATGCTGAGCTGTCTGATTGCCCGCCGCGTGGGAGCCAAACATACGATTGCCCGTGTGCGGAATCCGCTTTATTTTAAACAGATTAATATTCTGAAGGAGGATCTCCGGCTGAGTATGGCGGTTAATCCTGAACTCACAGTTGCAGGTGAAATCAGCCGGCTGCTTTTAGTTCCGAGTGCAAGCAAGGTAGAACTATTTGCAAAGGGAAGGGTGGAATTGGTAGAGTTTCCGGTCATTGCAGACAGCCGTTTACATGGAATGACATTGGCTGAGGTATATCGGAATTTAAAAATTAAAGTGCTTGTCTGCGCAGTAGAACGCGGAGAAGAAGTCCTGATCCCGAACGGGGATTTTGTTATGGAGACTGGAGACAGGCTTCATATTGCAGCTTCCCACAAGGATGTAGGACGTTTCTTTGAAAAGCTGGGACATCGGAAGATGAAGATTCGCAGGGTGCTGATCTGCGGGGGCGGGCGCGTCAGTTACTATCTGGGCATGCGGCTGTGCAGCATGGGGATGCAGGTAAAGATTATCGAAAATTCATATGAACGGTGCGAGGAACTCTGTGAACTGCTTCCGAAGGCAACGGTTATCTGCGGAGACGCAACCCATCATGACTTGTTGATAGAAGAAGGGATTGATGAGGCAGATGCTGTCATTGCACTGACCGGAATGGACGAAGAGAACATTCTGATAGGACTGTTTGCACAAAGCAGGAATGTCTGCAAGGTCATCGCCAAGGTCAATGAAGACAATCGGGTAAGAATGGTAGAGAAGCTGGGGCTGGATGCCACTGTTTCAGCAAAGACGGCAACGGCAGACGCAATTCTGAGTTATGTCCGTGCAAGAAAAAATTCTCAGAGCAGCGCCAATGTAGAAACATTGTATCAGTTGATAGACGGTAGAGTGGAGGCGTTGGAATTCATCATCAAGAAAGAAACAGATTATACGAATATACCATTTAAGGATTTATCTACAAAACCGAATAATCTGATTGCATGTATCGTAAGGGACCGTCAGATTATCATCCCCAACGGTGATGACTGCATGAAGGTCGGCGATAACGTGATTATCGTAACGATGGAAAAAAGCATAAAGGATATTGAAGAAATTATATCAGATGTGGGATGATTCCCACCTTTATGGGCGGCGAGCAAGAAAATTGTATCAGTGGCGGGTGTAAGATGAGATGAATAAAAGAATGATTATATATATCATAGCTAAGATGATGGGAGTAGAAGGTGTGGTCCTTCTGATTCCGGCATTTGTGTCATGGATATATAAAGAGAAAAGCGGAATTATATTTCTGGCAGTGGCAGCTGTGCTTATGTTGATTTACATGATGTTCGGAAGAAAGGTTCCGGAAGTCAAAACGATTTATGCCAAAGAGGGGCTTGTAGTCGTCGGTTCGGCATGGATCTTATGGTCTTTGTTCGGAGCGGTTCCCTTTTTTATTTCAGGTGAGATTCCGAATTATCTGGACGCATTTTTTGAGACAGTGTCCGGATTTACTACAACCGGTTCTACGATTCTGACGGATATTGAAATCCTGTCAAAAGGAACTGCTTTCTGGCGGAGCCTGACACATTGGATTGGCGGTATGGGGGTGCTTGTGTTTGTTATGATGCTGACGTCTCTGGATGATGAGAATTCAATGCATCTAATGCGTGCGGAAGTGCCGGGACCGGAGGCAGATAAACTAGTGCCTAAGGCGAGAGATACAGCGCGGATCCTGTATACGATGTATTTCATACTGACAGCTGTTGAAGTCATTTTCCTGATGTTTGGAGGTATGAACTTCTATGATGCGCTCTTGCATTCTTTCAGTACGGCGGGAACAGGAGGATTTTCTAATAAAAACGCCAGCGTGGCATATTATGACAGCGCTTACATCGACGGTGTCATTACCGTATTTATGATTTTGTTTGGAGTTAACTTCAACTTATATTTCTTCCTCAGGCTGAAAAATTGGAAAGGAATGCTGAAGAATGAAGAACTTCATGTATATTTGGGGGTCATTGCAGCCTCGGCGGTGATAATCAGTATTAACATTGCCGGAATGTATGGAAATATTGTGCACGCATTCCGTTATGCATCATTTCAGGTGGTCAGCGTGATTACGACGACTGGTTTTGTGACGGCGGACTATAATCTCTGGCCGGAACTGTCGAAGATGATTCTGATGTCCCTTATGATTATCGGTGCCTGTGCGGGTTCGACCGGAGGCGGTATGAAAGTGTCGCGTGTATTGATTCTGTTAAAAAGCGTAAAACAGGAAGTAAAGAGGATGCTTCATCCAAAGGCGGTGACGATTGTAAAAGTCAACGGCAAAAAAGTCGGGAATGATACGATGAGGATGGCATACATTTACTTCATCTGTTATATATTCATTATGATAGTCTCTGTGCTGATAGTGTCGATTAATAACTTTGATTTTGCTACGACTTTCAGTTCAGTCCTGACAACATTAAATAATGTGGGACCGGGAATTTCGATGGTAGGTCCGGTGGAGAATTTTTACAAGTTTTCGGGGCTTTCCAAGCTGGTGTTCTGTTTTGACATGTTAATCGGACGATTGGAGATTTTCCCGTATCTGTTATTGATGTCTCAGGGACTCTGGAGAAGAAAATTTTAATGGGCTGCGAAGTAGGCTTTTTGTCTGAAATGTTACAAAATTCGCATATCGGGGCGGGTCTCAAGGTCATTCCACCACCAGTGTGCAAGCACACGTGGTGTCAGACCTTTTGACCCTGGTATCATAGATAAAATGCATAAGAAAGTAAGAGGAAATGTGTATGAAAAATCTGAAAATGAAGATCGGAGCTGTAATTGCAGTGCTGATTCTGGCGGCGGTGTATTATTACGTGTCGCTTCCCGCTATCAATATCCATTCGTCTGATCTATGGATGTTCATGATTGTGTTGGTGGTCATAATCGCAGTGCTGTACATCAGTAAGAAGAAGCCGGCACGATATGAAATTAAAGAACTGCTGGGGATAAAGATTATTGCCGTACTGCTTATTGTAATCGTGGGAGCATACCTGATTGGAACACTGCTTTCTTCTCCGATTATTAATGCAAAGAAGTACCAGCAGCTTCTGAATGTAGAAGAGGGAGAGTTTACAAAGGACATCGAGGAATTGTCCTTTGATCAGATTCCGCTTTTGGATAAGGATTCTGCTATGATTCTTGGAAACAGAAAAATGGGAAGCATGGTAGATATGGTATCTCAGTTTGAAGTGGATAACTGGTACAGCCAGATTAATTATCAGGACCGGCCTGTGCGTGTATCGCCTCTGCGTTATGCCAGCCTGATTAAGTGGTTTACAAATCAGAAAGAAGGGATTCCGGCATATATTAAGATTGATATGGCAACTCAGAATACGGAACTCGTGAAGCTAAGCGAGGGAATGAAATATACAACCAGCGATCATTTTAACCGGAATATTTATCGTCATCTGCGATTCAGGTATCCGACCTACATCTTTAATGAATTAAGCTTTGAGGTGGATGAAGAAGGGATTCCGTATTGGATCTGCCCGGTGAAGAAATACAATATCGGCCTGTTCGGCGGTGTGACAGTGGGGCGCGTGGTACTGTGTAATGCCATTACCGGAGAAACAGAAGATTATGCGATTGAAGACGTGCCGGAGTGGATTGACCGTGCTTATTCAGCAGATCTTCTGGTAGAATTGTATGATTATTATGGAAGCCTGAAACATGGTTACTTCAACAGTGTGCTGGGACAGCGCGACTGTCTGACGACAACGACAGGATATAATTATTTGGCAATCGATGACGATGTGTGGGTATATACAGGTGTCACTTCTGTGAGCGGCGACCAGTCCAATGTTGGTTTCGTATTGATGAATCAGAGAACAATGGAAACCAAGTTTTATGAGATTGAAGGCGCAACAGAGGCTTCTGCCATGTCTTCTGCCGAAGGGCAGGTGCAGAACTTAAAATATGTGGCAACTTTCCCTCTGCTTTTGAATATCTCTGGGGAACCGACCTATTTTATCGCATTGAAGGATGATGCGGGTCTGGTTAAGAAGTATGCCATGGTAAATGTGCAGAAATACCAGATTGTTGCAATCGGCGATTCTGTCAGTGAATGTGAGCGGGTATACACGGATTTGATGTATGAAAGTGGAATTAAGGTGGCGGCAGAGGATACAAGACAAATCCAGACGATCGCAGGAAAAATCGCAAAGATTGCACAAGGGGTCATTGACGGCAATTCGCACTATTATGTGATGCTGGAAAATTCAGATGAGATTTTTGATGTATCAGTAGTGGATTTTATTGATATTATCAAATATGATATGGGAGACGAAGTGACAATTGAATACAAAGCAGGTGAAGAGAGCAATACTGTACTGTCCCTGAACGGAAAGGAGCGGACGGTAAAAACGTCTGCCGAGGAAGAAGAGTAAAGAATAATAAACACGGAGAGCGTGGCATATCAGATATGGCCACGCTCTCCGTGTTTGCATTTATTATGCAGCAACAGCAGCAGATCGGTTTGTCTGAACTGTTACATTACGTATTCGATTATGTAATTATCAGTTGCCAAGCATGCGGTAAAACAATCCGGTGGCATGTTTTGAGTTGCCAAGCATGCGGTAAAACAGTCCAGTGGAATGTTTTGAGTTAGCTGATCACCTGGAAATCCGGGCTGTCAATTCCCTGAATCTTATCTTTTTCTGCGCTGACACTGATATAAAATTCAATGTTATCATTTTTGGAAATCTTGCTGACTTTGGCAAGGAAATCCGGGAGGCTGTCAAGGGTGATGTCTGCCTGTTTCAGAATGCCATCAATGAAAATTGTATCGATATCATGATTGCCGGCAACCATACCGTATAAAAATCCAACCAATTCTTCTAAAGTTGTGATATCGTGGTAATCATCCATGCAGATTGCACGGATACTGAAGTTAACGCTTGTCGTGTCCCTGTGGCTTTTCTTGATGAGAACGACATTCCCATTGGAAGTCTTAACCTTTTCATTTGCGAGTTCAATCATTTGCTGTGTTTTTCCGCTGCCCTTTGGACCTGTCAATAAATATACCATAGCGAATCTCTCCTTTATGTAGATGTATTTTTGAGTAATCCAACTGCTCAAATCTCTTGAATCCATTATACACTAAAGCGTTGCTGCCTACAACTAAAAAAAGGATAAAATACAAAAAAATGGAGAAAACGGTTACTGTACACGGGATGCCCGTGCACAGTGACGAAAATGTTTTTGTTGACAAAATCGTGATCCAATGCATAAGATAAAATAACGGCAACAGAATAGATACGGATGGAGGAAATACAAAATGAATGCAAATATCTGGATTGGAATCTTGATACCTTTTGCAGGCACGGCATTGGGGGCGGCAACGGTACTTTTTATGAGGAAAGAAATGAATGAAAGGCTGCAGAAGGCGCTGCTTGGATTTGCCTCGGGAGTTATGATAGCGGCATCTGTGTGGTCTCTTCTGCTTCCGGCAATTGATATGAGCGAAGTAAGTGGGGGGACGGCATGGATTCCTGCGGCAGTAGGATTTTTGCTGGGAATGGGGTTTTTGCTTTTGCTGGATACATTGACACCCCATATGCATCTGAATGATGATGCGCCGGAAGGGATTCCTGCAAATTTAAAAAAAACTACAATGCTTGTCCTTGCCGTTACCTTGCATAATATTCCGGAGGGAATGGCAGTTGGTGTGACATTTGCGGGAGTGATGACGGGAAATACAATAATATCTTTTGCGGGAGCATTTGCCCTGTCGGCAGGAATCGCAATCCAGAACTTTCCTGAGGGTGCGATTATTTCCATGCCTCTTAGAAGCGAGGGATATTCAAAGAAAAAAGCATTTCTGTATGGAGCGGCATCTGGAGTTGTGGAACCGTTAGCAGCTTTTGCTACCATTTTGCTGACCGGTCTTGTTGTGCCGGTACTGCCATATTTATTGGCGTTTGCGGCAGGTGCGATGATATATGTCGTTGTGGAAGAACTGATTCCTGAATCTCAGATGGGAAAACATACGAATATTGGAACCATCAGTGTAGCAGTTGGATTTACATTGATGATGATACTGGATGTAGCGCTTGGATAAATTTGTAGCCTTATTGTCTTTTTACTTGTCTGAATATGGGGCATATAGTATACTTATGTCAGATTATAAGAGATGAGAGGGCGCATAACAATATGAAAAAAGGATTCAGGAAGCTCTTTTACCTGATAGCTGCTGTATTGCTGGTGTTTTTGTCGTTACCTGTTCAGGATGTACAGGCAGCGAGAGCATTGGATATTGCTGCTCAGAGGGGATATAAATTGGAAGAACGGTATCAGCCGGCAGGATCCATTATTACAGAAATCAATACGGGAATGATTCTCTGGGAAGAAGACGCTCAGAGAGTGTGGCCTCCGGCAAGTATGACGAAGCTGATGACTGTCCTCGTTGCTTATGATGCAATGGCGGAAGGAAAATTTACTCTGGATACTGAGGTTCAGGTAACAGAGAAATATGCAGATATCGCATCCAGATATGCAATGAGCAACAATAATATGAAGATGGGAGCATCATATACGGTGGGGGAACTGATTAAGCTGATTATTGTTCCATCGTCTGCCGCAGCAACTTATATGCTTGCAGATATGGTGGAGCCTGATGCAGCGAAGTTTGTCGACCTGATGAACGAAAAAGCAAAAGAAATCGGGATGACGCAGACTACCTATTATAATTCTGTAGGGGTGCAGAATGAACTGCTTTTTCCATATCATCCAGAGGGGATTCCATTGGACAGTGATAATGCAACATCACCGCAGGATTATGCGATAATGTGCAGTTATTTTGTGAAGACGTATCCGGATATCCTGAACCATACGGCTGCTCCGGAGATTACAATAAAAGAAGGGACTCCTTACGAGGAGAAATTTATTTCTCATCAGATTTCCCTGGAAGGCGCCAAATATGGGCTGGAGGGAACAGACGGGCTGAAAACCGGTTCCAGTGATACCGCAGGATTTAATTATTGTTCAACTGCAAAGCGCGGGGATACAAGGCTGGTTGAAATCGTTATGGGAGTTTCCACGTGGGATGATCAGACAGGGGAAGAACTGCGTCATCTTGTTGGAAATGCAATCATGGAACAGGCATTTGAGAAATATGAATACCGTAAAGTGCTGCCGAAAGGAACACATACAATTGGCGGGGAAAAGATTATTACGGAAGAAGATTTGTGGGACTGCGTTTCCAAAGAAAAAGAACCGGTGTTCGTCCTGGAAAAGGGACAGGTGAGGGTGGAAGCGGAAAGAAAGTTCCTTCCGGGATATGAAGCGCCTGTAGTTGCGTTTCAATTGGTTTCTGAGCTGAAAAAAAATAAGATAAAGCATGTGCTGCTTCAGATTTTAAAAATAATCGGAATGTTGCTGGCTTTCGCAGTGCTGCTTATAATTGCAAGAATTCTGTATGTATATTATCGAAAACAGCAGAGGCGGAAACGGCGCAGGAAGCGTAGAAGGAGATGACATTTCCATTGACTTCTACAGCAGATTTTTTTATAATAAACGAGTATATCAGATGAATGTAAAGACGAAGAGAAAGAAGGAAATATGGCATGGCACAGAAAATTGTCTATAATCATAAGGCAATCGAAAAAAAATGGCGCAATAACTGGGCAGTGAATCCGGTAAATCCAAGAGTTGATGAAAATGGTAACAAGAAACAGAAATATTACTGTCTGGATATGTTCCCGTATCCGTCAGGAAACGGTCTTCATGTCGGACATTGGAGAGGATATGTCATCTCTGACGTGTGGAGCCGCTATAAGCTTCAGCAGGGCTACTATATCGTACATCCGATGGGCTGGGATGCGTTTGGCCTTCCGGCGGAAAACTATGCAATCAAGATGGGCGTACATCCGGCAATCTCAACAGCAGAGAATGTGAAAAATATCAAAAAACAGATTAATGAAATTGCAGCTCTTTACGACTGGGATATGGAAGTCAATACGACTGATCCGGATTTCTATAAATGGACACAGTGGATTTTCGTGAAGATGTTCAAAGAGGGACTGGCTTACGAAAAAGAGTTTCCGATTAACTGGTGTCCGTCCTGTAAGACAGGTCTGGCAAACGAAGAGGTTGTCAATGGCAAATGTGAGCGTTGCGGCGCAGAAGTGACCAAGAAAAACCTTCGCCAGTGGATGCTGAAAATTACTGCATATGCAGACAGATTGTTAAATGATCTGGACAAACTTGATTGGCCGGAAAAGGTAAAGAAGATGCAGTCCGACTGGATTGGAAAATCCTATGGTGCAGAAGTAGGTTTTCCCGTAGATGGAAGAGACGAAAAAATCACCGTATATACAACAAGACCGGACACATTATATGGCGCAACCTTCATGGTACTTGCACCGGAACATGAATTAGCGGCTTCACTTGCAACAGAAGAGACAAAAGAAGCAGTGGAGAAGTATATTTATGATGCATCCATGAAGTCCAACGTTGACCGCCTTCAGGATAAAGAGAAGACAGGCGTGTTTACGGGAAGCTATGCAATCAATCCGCTGAATGGCGCAAAGATGCCAATCTGGCTGTCCGATTATGTACTTGCTGATTATGGGACGGGCGCAATTATGTGTGTGCCGGCCCACGATGACCGTGATTTTGAATTTGCATCCAAGTTCAATATCCCGATTGTTCAGGTTATCGCAAAAGACGGAAAAGAGATTGAAAACATGACAGAAGCTTATACAGAGGCTTCTGGAACAATGATTAATTCCGGTGAGTGGAACGGAATGGAGTCCGCTGTTCTGAAAAAAGAAGCACCCCATATCATCGAAGAACGCGGTATTGGAAAAGCAGCCGTGAACTTCAAATTGCGTGACTGGGTATTTTCCCGTCAGCGTTACTGGGGCGAACCGATTCCGATCATTCACTGTCCGGACTGTGGAAATGTTCCGGTACCGGAAGAAGAACTTCCGCTTTGCTTGCCGGAGGTGGATTCCTACGAGCCGACAGGGACCGGAGAATCTCCGCTTGCCGGAATCGAAGAGTGGGTAAACTGTACTTGTCCGGTCTGCGGAAAACCTGCAAAACGCGAGACAAACACGATGCCGCAGTGGGCGGGATCTTCCTGGTATTTCCTGCGTTATGTAGACAGCCATAACAATGAGGAACTGGTTTCCAGAGAAAAAGCAGACGAGATGCTTCCGGTAGATATGTATATCGGAGGTGTAGAGCATGCGGTACTGCACCTGCTGTATTCCCGTTTCTACACGAAGTTCCTGTATGATATCGGTGTGGTAGACTTTGACGAACCATTCCATAAATTGTTCAATCAGGGAATGATTACCGGAAAGAACGGAATTAAGATGAGCAAGTCCAAAGGAAATGTTGTTTCTCCGGATGATCTGGTAAATAGCTATGGCTGCGACTCTCTGCGGATGTATGAACTTTTCGTAGGCCCGCCGGAGGTGGACGCAGAGTGGGATGACAGAGGCATTGACGGAGTCAACCGTTTCCTGAAGCGTCTCTGGAATCTGCTTCAGGACAGCAAAGAAGCGAATGTAGAGCCGACAAAGGAAATGGTGAAGATTCGCAATAAGATGGTGTATGATATCACAACACGACTGGAAACATTCAGCCTGAATACCGTAATTTCAGGATTCATGGAGTACAACAACAAACTCATTGATCTGGCGAAGAAGGCAGGCGGTGTTGACAAAGAGACATTAGAGACAATCGCAGTATTGCTTTCACCGTTCGCGCCGCATTTTGCAGAGGAAATGTGGGAGCAGCTCGGACATAGTGAGACTGTCTTCAAGGCAGGATGGCCGGCTTATGATGAAAATGCGATGAAAGATGACGAAATAGAAGTTCCGGTACAGATCAATGGAAAGACAAGAGCAGTTATTAACATTCCGGCTGAAGCTACAAAAGAAGAAGCAATCGGGGCTGGAAAAGCTGCGGTTGCCGATAAATTGACCGGTACGATCGTGAAAGAAATCTATGTGCCGAAAAAGATTATAAATATCGTGCAGAAATAGGAAGTGCAGAAGTGCATAAAACCAGATTGGGAGTGATACAAATGAAAAAAATGGAAATGGCTGTACAAAGCGGGGACGACAAAAAGAAGAACAAGCGTATTGGCCGCAAGGTCGGGAATTTGGTTGCGGCGATGCTGGGCGTGAGCATTACCTTGGTTGTAGTGCTGTGTGTGCTGATGTTTTATCGGCTTATCATGTCCATGATGCAGAACGAATGTGTAAATGGTACAAATATATTGTCTTATGAGTTGTCTAACTATTCTGGTGACGAGGATAAGACTGCGCTTTTAGATGCGCTCAAGCGGGAAATGGGGTGTGAGTTTACCATTTTCCATGGGGACGAACGGGCTTATACCACCATCCAGCAGGACGGGAAGAGGGCTGTAGGTACCCGTCTGTCTGCGGAACTTGCCGAAGTAGTGCTGGAACAAGGGAAGAACTATGTGGGACGCGCCGCTATTTTGGGAGAGGATCATCTATGTTCCTATGTTCCGACCTATGATGCTGACGGTCAGATTGACGGTCTGATTTTTGCGGGAATTTCCATGTCAGCCGCTACGCGGCAGATTGGTCTGACCATTGCGTTGTCCTGTCTGGCCGGCATCGTACTGATTATCCTAGGCATTATGATTATCGGTGCATACATTAAGAAATCTGTTTCCTATCCACTTTTTCATCTGACCACATTGGCACAGACATTGGAGCAAGGAGAACTAGGATTGGACGGACGCCAAACCAAGACAATGGATATCGACTCTGACGATGAAATCGGGATTTTGTCTCACAGCTTTGACAACACCATCAGCCGTCTGAAGAATTATATCGGAGAGATTTCCCAATCATTGGAGTCTGTTGCCGGCGGCGATTTGACTACGCAGATTACCCAGGAGTATGTCGGGGACTTTGCTTCCATCCGTACCTCTCTGAATGATATTCTTGAGAAGCTCAATAATACGATGGGACAGATTGTCAATAGCGCCGAAAATGTTTCCAGCGGGGCTGAGCAGATGTCTATCGCCGCTCAGGCGCTCAGCCAAGGCTCTGTGGAGCAGGCCAGCTCTGTGGAGGATTTGGAGGGAACCGTCCGCACGGTTACGGAACGTGTCCGGCAGACTGCAGAGAATGCCCGGCAGGCAAAAGCTCAGGCGGGCGATATGGGACGTCAGCTTACCGAGGGTAATGAGAAGATGCAGGAGATGATATCCGCCATGGAAGAAATTACCGAGAGTTCCAATGAGATTGAGAAAATCATCAAGACGATTGAGGATATTGCATTCCAGACCAATATCCTTGCCCTTAATGCCGCCGTGGAAGCCGCCCGTGCCGGTGCGGCGGGCAAAGGCTTCGCCGTGGTCGCTGACGAAGTCCGTAATTTGGCAGCCAAGAGTGCTGAGGCCTCTAAGTCCACCTCGGCATTGATTGGGCGGTCTATCGCTGCGGTGAATCAGGGGATGCAGATTGCAGATGCTACTGCCGGACAGCTTAACACCGTGGTAATGGGAGCGCAGGGAATTGTGGAGACGATTGATGGAATCGCTGTCGATGCACAGACACAGGCAGAGGCGGTGGAACAGATTCAGGATCACATCGGACAGATTTCCAGCGTAGTGCAGACCAATTCCGCCACTGCACAGGAGAGCGCAGCTACCAGCGAGGAACTCAGCGCTCAAGCCGGAATGTTGAAGCAGCTTGTAAACACATTCCAACTTCGTAAGATATAAATATAGAAAAAGGTTATGAAGAAGTCAGTCAGGAGATTGGAAAGTGAATGGCCTGATAATGATGAGATAAACAGGGCCTGGCAGTTTGCCAGGCCCTGTTTGTGATGGATGCCGACTTGAAAAGCATATGTGTGTATGATACAATAAATTATATTTGCGACAAATGGAAGGAGCAGTGGTTTATGAAACAGTTTAAGTACATACGTAAGAGGGGCATTTTAATCATTCTGGCAGTAGTTCCGGCTCTTGGCTTGGCGGGATGCAAAAGTGAAGTCAAGCTGGATCCTAAAAATCCGGTATCCCTTACAGTGTGGCATTATTACAACGGTTCTCAGCAGGCTGCCTTTGATGCACTGGTAGAGGAGTTTAATGACACCGTTGGCCGGGAAAAGGGAATCTATATACAGAGTTATTCACAGGGTTCAGTCTCTGATCTGGAGACGGCGGTGAGGGACGCCATCAGCGGCAAGGTGGGAGCGGATGTCATGCCGGATATATTCTCTTCTTATGCCGATACCGCCTACGAGGTGGAGCAGGCGGGTGCTTTAGCCAACCTGTCGGACTACCTCAGTCAGGAGGAATTAGAGCAATATGTGGATTCTTACATTGATGAGGGCTGCATCGCTGACGATGGCACCCTTCGGATTTTCCCTACGGCGAAGTCTACAGAGGTCATGATGATTAATCAAACGGACTGGGATGTCTTTGCCGCGGCTACAGGTGCTTCATTGGAGAATCTGGACACCATTGAGGGAGTTGTGGACACCGCCCAGACCTATTATGAGTGGACGGACAGCCTTACTCCGGATGTTCCCGGAGACGGCAAGGCTTTCTATGGCCGGGATGCAATGGCCAACTATTTTATCATCGGAATGCAGCAGCTGGGTGTAGAGATATTCCATGTGGAAAATGGGGAGGTCACCCTTAATGTCCCTGAAGAGGAACTGTTCAGGTTATGGGAGAACTACTATGTTCCTATGGTGAAAGGCTACTTCGGAGCGTATGGTTCTTTCCGTTCAGATGATGTGAAAACAGGGGATGTTCTAGCCTATACCGGTTCTACATCTTCTGCTATGTACTTCCCAAGTCAGGTGGAGTTGGACAGCGACAGTTATGCTATCGACTACATTGTAAAGCTGCCCCCTATCTTTCAGGGAGGACAGAACTACGCTGTACAGCAGGGAGCAGGTATGGTGGTCAGCAAGTCGGACAAGCAGCATGAGTATGCTGCCGTGGAGTTTTTGAAATGGTTTACTCAGACCGAAAACAATCTGAGATTTGGCTGTGTATCCGGTTATCTGCCAGTGCTGAAGGAGGCAAACAGCGTCCAGAAGCTGGATCAGGTGATTGAGGAATCAGGCTTGGAAGTATCTCCCAAGACTTATGACTGTCTGACTACCATGTTGGATAATATGGAGGATCTGACTCCCTATACCAATAAAAGTTTTAAAAATGGCACCGGAGCACGAAAGGTACTGGAGTATAACCTGTCTGATTTGGCGGCGGAGAATCGTGCCCTTGTAGAGGCTGCCGTGAAGCAGGGGGTAAGTCTGGAGGAGGCTGCGGCGCCTTATGTGAATGAAGAGGCTTTCATGGCGTGGTACACTGACTTTGTCCAGGCATTGAATACTGCGATAAATAAGCAGGGATAGTATGAGAGGTAAGAGTTAAATGAAGAGAAAAGCCACGATCTTCCATATGTTTTTGATTCCCCTGATTACCATTATGCTGGTGCAGAGTGTGATTACTACAGGTACTCTGGTGGCGATGGGAACGACTCGGACATTGGAAGAATATTCCAGCGGCATGATGAGCCGTCTGGTGGAAAACCGTCAGGTGGTGTTACAAAATGAGATGAACCAGCGTTGGGCATCCATTCAGGAACAGGAGCTGGTAATCACCGGCCTGTTGGAACAGTTCCTCGTTCAGGAGGAAATTGACTTGGAGGAGTTTATGATGTCCGACGAAAGAAGGAATCGGCTGCTGGAGCAGCTGTTTCCTGAATGTCTGGATATTCTGCGGAACAACTCTACTACAGGGCTATTTCTGGTATTGACCGGAGGAGAGGATATAAGAAAGGCGGGGGAGTATGACGGATTTTTCATCCGGGATTCCGATCCGGACAAGAGTCCCGCAAATTACTCTGATTTACTGCTGGAGCGAGGGAACAAACAGTTGTCCAGGGAGTGGGGGATTCCTCTGGATACCAGCTGGACCACTCGTTTTTATATGGATGGTCAAGGGCAGACTGATGTCGATTGCTTTTTCTATGAGCCTTGGCGTGCCGGGCAGGAGTATCCGGAGGCGGATACCAAGGATCTGGGCTACTGGTCTCTTCCTTTTTCTCTGGAAAAGGAGACGATAGATCCTTATGAAATGATTACCTATTCGTTGCCTCTGCGGTATCAGGGGCAGACTTATGCCGTACTGGGAGTGGAAATCTCCAGCAGAAATCTGTGTGATTACTTTCCGGTGGCGGAGCTCAATGAAAACCAGCAGTCGGGGTACATGCTGGCCATTCAGGAGGAACGTTGCGTCCCTCTGGTGGGTAAGGGTGTCCTCTATGATTTGGTACGTTCTTCCGGCAGCAGCTTCAATCTGGAGGAGACGACCTATGATAGTCTTTCTCTGGTGCAGGATATCAGGCTGAATGGGCAGAAGGTTTACGCTGTGGCATGTCCGCTGAAATTGTACAGCAACAACGTTCCTTATGAGAATACCAGCTGGGTGCTCATGGGACTGAATACGGAGGGGGATTTGTTTGGATTGAGCCAGCAGCTCTATGGGGGAATGGCGGCCTCCGTTTTGACAGGTCTGGTTTTCGGAGTGCTCGGTATCTATCTGGCAGTGCGCCATCTGACCAGCCCGGTTCAGCGGCTGATGCAGTGTATCCGTGAGGGACAGGCAGGTCTTCGTAGATTTAAGCCCGCCAACATCTTGGAAATCGATGCACTCTACGATGTGGTGTCTGATTTGACGGATCATCAGAAAGAGGCGGAAAATATTCTTCTGGAGGAGAAGGAGCGCTATAAGGTGGCGTTGGAGTCTTCGGAGGATATCTTCTTTACATATGATCTGCAAAAACAGGTACTGGATATCGTCAATCATCCGACCATGAGCGGTCAGTGGATGAGTCCTAAGACAGAGAGTGGATTTATCAATCCGGACTACATCTATGAGGATGACCGGGCAGAGGCAATCAAGTCTCTGATGCAGACTCCGGACAGCCCTTATGCGGAATTTCGGCTGCGCTGGCCTAAGGAAACGGAGTTTACCTGGGTAGCCTTAAGCGGTAAGACGGTTCAGGATACGGACGGCCAGAGATGGAAGATTGTGGGAAGCATTCGGAACATCCAGGAGCAGAAGGAGAAGGAAGCCGAGCAGCGCAGGAAAAATATCATGGACGGAACTACTGGCCTTTATGGCTTTGGCGCAGGTATCAAGCTGTTGGAGGAACATCGGAGAGAACAGCCAGAGGGGGTCATGGTCAATTTATTTATGGATTGCCTGCGGCAGATTAATGAAAAAAACGGCATTGTCTTTGGCGATATGATTCTGGAAGAGACCGGGGTGCTGATACGCAGATATTGTAAGAATCTTAGTCAGGAAACAGGAGGACGCGTGGTAGCTCTGCGTCTGAACGAGGATGAGTTTGTTCTGTGGCTGGAGAGAGTGTCTGAGGAGCGGGCGGCAAGATTTGTCGAAGAACTGTTGGGACGGGCCAAGGTTCTTTTCCCAGGCGAGGTATTCAGCGTCCGGATGTGTGTCGGGCTGGTTTCAGGAACATGTGCCGAGGACAGCAGGGATTTGATCCGTATGGCAAAATTGGCTCGAAACTATATCCATTCTGATGATGAGCTTCAGTATCTTTTCTATGAGGATGCAATGAAGTGCGATTCCCTGCCCCCTGTGCGGGAGTATGAATTCAACAGCCTGGGGTATAGCAGGGACGTCAGTTTGGTATCTGTGGCTTTAAACCTCTTTGGGAAGGGGCCTGATTTCCATGCGCAGATGATGTTGCTGCTTAGGAAAATCGACAGGTTCTATCAGGCCGGAGGTGTTCTGGTTTCCCTGTTGTGGGCCGACTTCAATACGAATTATCTGGAATATCAATGGAATCCGAACGGCTGTGTTATCGATGAAAACGTGAGGAAGTATCAGGAGGATGAAAAAATAACCTTTTTCCAATGGCTGAATCAGACGGAAGTGCGTTACTTTTCCCCGGAGGACAGTTGTCAGAGGGTCATTCAGTGCTTTTTGGGCGTTATGCCAGGACAGAAGGGTATCACCCTGCCCCTGTATGACGGCGGCAGCTATGTTGGAAATGTCTGTATACTGGACGTTCCGCAGCAGCTTTTAGAGAATCCGGAAGAGGAACAGAACCTGATTGAACTCAGCCGGGTAATTCAGGGTCAGTTAAGCCAGCAGCGGCATGATACCGCCAGCAAGGCGAAATCAGAATTCCTTTCCCGTATGAGTCACGAGATTCGTACACCTATGAATGGTATTATCGGTATGACAGCAATTGCCCTCCAGCAGAATCAGAATCCGGAGAGAGTGATGGACTGCCTTCAAAAGATTCGCACATCCTCTAACTATCTGTTGGGACTTATCAACGATATTTTGGATATGTCCAAGATTGAGAGCGGCAAGATGAAGCTGGAGCCTGTTAATTTCAATATGAATGAGATGTTGGATACCATTCAGGATCTTATCTCGCCTCAGGCGGCAGCGAAGGAAGTGCAGTTTATCCAAAGTGTTGAGTTGAACAATAGCTGGTTTCAGGCGGACCGGGTGCGGATTAGTCAGGTTCTTATCAATCTGCTGGGCAATGCCGTAAAGTTCACTCCCCCCAGGGGGCGGGTAACGCTCATTGTGCGGGAGACAGTCTCAGGAGAAGACAACGCTCTGGTATATTTTGCAGTGTGTGATACTGGTGTGGGCATTGCCAAGGAAGATCAAGACCGGGTGTTCCGTTCTTTCGAGCAGGCTGCCGGGGTAAATTCCAACAAACAACAAGGGACGGGACTGGGACTGTCCATCAGCAGCCGGTTAATCCAAATGATGGGCAGCAATATTCAGCTAAGCAGCGAGCCGGGTGAAGGCAGTACATTTAGTTTTTCACTTCCTCTGGCTCTAGGCTATCAGGAGGGGGAAGACAAAAAAGAAGAGTTTATCTCCTTTGAGGGATGCCGTATCCTGGTAGTGGAGGATAATGAACTGAATGCAGAGATTGCCCAGAGCTTGTTGGAGGAACGTAATTTTGAGGTGGAGTGGGTCTGTGACGGGGCTCAGGCGGTGGAACGTATCCGCTCTACTTTGCCGGGTACTTATGACGTGATTCTGATGGATATTATGATGCCGGTGATGGATGGTTTGGAAGCCGCCAAAACCATCCGAAGCATGGATCGGGAGGACTGCCGCTCTATCCCTATTATCGCCATGTCGGCCAATGCTTTTGATGATGACTTGAAAAAGTCGGTGGAATGCGGCATGAACGGACATTTGTCTAAGCCGGTGGACGTGGATAAGCTGTATCAGACACTGAATCAGGTGATCCGAGACAGCAGAGGAGGTATGGAACGTGACACAGCGTGCAAAAACCGATGAAGCCTATGAGGCGGCAGGGGAATTGTCTTATAGGATGTATGAACTGATGCGTATGAAAAATGAAAATGCATACGCAGAATGGTCAAGGTTCTTTTCTGAGGAATTTTTGCCGGATGAGGGCATTGAGTCTATGACGGTTCTATTTGAAATTGTAAATGCATATCCGCTTCAGAGTGATGTCACATGTCTGATTATTGAAACAATGACAAAACGCATGTGGTATTATCAGACTGCAGGGGAGGCGGATAAAGCTTCGCTGGCGGCAGAGATTGCAAAGGCAGCGCAGGCACAGCTTCCGAAGCAGTACAGTGAAACCAAAGGGCATACTGTCAGAAAAAGAAGTGTCTTACCGGTTGTGATTGGAGCTGTGGGACTTGGTGCTGCCGCCATCCTCGGAGTGGGCATTATGATGGGAAGGACAAATTCTCTTGCCAATGCTGCGAGGACTCAGGCAACGGTATATCTGAACGAGAAATATGAAGAGGTTGGATTTGCAGAAGCAGATCTGAAAGCAGAGAAGGAGGATGTGTTTGGGAATAGGGCAGAAAAAGTTGTTGTTTACAGGATTATCGAGGAAGAGTCCTATACCACAATAGCCTATGGGCTGACCCAAAAAGGAGAAAAGAAGTTTTTGTTTTTTGATAATTTCCAGGAAAAGAAAATCCGGAAAGCATTTCAGGAAAAGGTTAATGAACTGACAGGACATCCTGAGGGAAGATTATTTTGGAATTCGGATACTGGTTATAATAATGGCGAAATCAGAAATGGTTTTTTCCACACCAGTTTTGATCATGATTTTGATGAATTTATTGAGAAAGAAGATCGAATCAGGAAGCAGGCGCCGGGGACCGTTGTTGTGAAATTACGCGGCGGTTCATCTGCCCGGAACGGGAATTGCGATTATTATCTTCCGGATCCGATGATTGAGACAATGGAGCAGCGCTTCCAGATGCAGGAGATTACTAAGGATGCAGAATTACAGAATGTTTTAGAGGGATGTGCGGAAGACTATAGTATCCAGATCAGAGGAATCATGCTGCCGGGCATGTATTTTGAATCAAAGATGAAACAAGCCGACTGGAGTAATGATATTTATATAAAAGAGAACTTCTATGGAGCGGCAGATATGTATCCTACAGTTCCGTTTTTACTTATGACGGGATGGTATGTGAATGTACCATCCGAGGATAAAGAGCTTTTGGGAATAGAAAATGGAATATATGGGAAAAGCCCGGTTCTGATGGCTGAAGGGATTTATGGCGCAGAGAACAATAACGGCCAATATACCGGAAATCAGTTAAAGCCAGATATGGCAGGAAGCATCGTGATGACAGAGGTCCCACAATCTCTGGATCTGACAGAAAGTCAGCGGCAGAAGGCAGTCAGCTTTCAGATGAAACCGGGAATTGTACCGGAAACAGAATACTGTCTGGCAATCGACAAGTCAGTATATGGCATTGCGGACAATGGATATCGTGTGATACAGACGGAAAAAGATAAAGATGGAGATTATAACCGTGAAATGTATCTCGAGCCTTATGACAGCAAAAACGCAGATGTAGGATATGGGGATGCAATGGATGGAGAGGGGTATCTGTTCGTGTTGTATGAAAGATTTTGGGAGGACGAGGAACCACCGGTCATTACTGTCGTGAATCCGTAATAAATCTGATGATACACAGTACAATCAGTACAGAGAAAACAGAAAGAGTGGGAAAAAGCCGAAAGAATTGAAACAGAAGGACGTTAAGGAATAGGAGAAGCGATAACTACAGTGAAGAAACGGAATCTATTTATCAGTCTTGGTTTTATCCTTGTACTGGCAGTGTTTATTGTCTTTTATATGGAACGTAAGCCGGATATAGCCGGGAAAGCCGCCGACGCTATCAGTGTCAGCGGCTTTAAGCTGAATACGGCAGTGAAAATCACGGTATATGATTCAAAGGATGAAGAAATGCTTGAGGAGGTTCTAAAGCTCTGTGATAAATATGAGAGGATATTCAGCCGGACAAGGGAAGACAGTGAACTGTATCAATTGAATCACGGGATGCTGCCTAAAGAGGATGGCTGGTATATACTTTCGGATGAATTGGCAGAATTGATTGGTCAGGGGCTTTATTACAGTGAACTGTCGGGCGGCGCATTTGATATTACGATTGAACCGCTTTCATCACTTTGGGATTTTCATTCAGAGGAAAAGATTGTGCCGGATGCACAGACACTGGCAGAAGCGCAGCGGCTTGTAGGTTATGAGAAGGTGGAATTGCGTGACAATCGGATTCGGTTTGCAGAAGAGGGTATGGGCTTGGAACTGGGCGCCATTGCGAAAGGTTATATTGCGGATAAGATGAAAGAGTACCTTGTTACAGAAGGTGTGGGAAGTGCAATTATTGATTTGGGCGGCAATGTCCTGTGTGTGGGCGGACGGACGGACGGCGGACATTTTCGTGTGGGGATACAGAAACCCTTTGCAAAGCGCAGCGAGACCGTGGAGACGGTAGAGATTACAGATCAGTCAGTGGTGTCTTCGGGAATTTACGAGCGGTATTTTGAAAAGGATGGTGAATTTTATCATCACATTTTAAATCCGAAGGATGGATATCCCTATGATAACGGGCTTACGTCGGTCACAATTATTTCAGAACATTCAGTGGAGGGGGATGCGCTTAGTACAAGCTGTTTTGCGCTTGGATTGGAAAAGGGGATGGAATTGATAGATAGTCTGCCGGATGTGCAGGCCGTGTTTATCACCAAAGATGGAGAAATGCATTTTAGTGAGAATTTTTAAAGAAGAAGAAATTAGAAATTGCAGATTTCATAGGGGCAGATGTGGACTCACACGAGTCATATCTGCCCTTGCGTGCTTATCTATTCTTTTAATATATGCTCAGGATCATGTAAATAAATCCTGCTGCAAGCATATCTGCCGGAAGCCCCCGGTATGCTTTTCCCGGTCGTGAAAATTTCAGTGTCTGCTTTACGGAAAGAAACAATGCAACCGGAACAAGAACCGTCCAGAGAATGCCGAGGTATTCTGCAAATCCAGTCAGGCCGGCAATCGTAAATGGACGTATCAGTGCAGCAGCAGGAATTATAATCCAAAGGCTGTTCTGCATGGAACTGCTTTTTTTCAGGATGCCGTTGGTAAATGCAAGCGTCAGGGCTGCTGTGAGGAATGCAAAGGTACTTCCAAGAAAGGATTTGGACTGAAAATCATTTTGTATTACCATATTTCCAAAAATCATGCCACTTCCCATAAATTCGCGGAAGGCAGCCAGAAAAATCCAGAATCCCCATGCAAGCGCCGATTCAAAGAACATTTCCCCATATTCTGCTTCCACGCCTTCTATTAAGGCATGATGTGCACAAAGAAGTCCGAGCACGAAGGCATTCAGCTGCGTTTTGGATGTGAGGCCTGTGCCGAGATAAGCAAATCCAACCAGAAATATAGAGGAGCTAAGAGAAGCAGCGGCAATGTATACGCAGAGCTTCTGGCTCCATTCCGGGATTGTTCCATCCAGAAGATTTTTCAGAAATTCAGCAAATGCCGCAGATAAAATCACCAGAATCCCAGCGGTAAAGGCTTCCTTCATTCCTGCGGAAAACAAGATGATGCCAAGGGCAAAGGCTTCTGTGGGATATCTTAATTTCATATCGGATCCTCCGTTTTTTATTTTACAGTCTGCAGGAACTTATATGCGTCGTTGATTCCTGTTACAACAGCAGTAGAAGAAACAGTTGCGCCGGATACAGCATCAATTTTGGTTCCGTTTTGAGCAGGCGCATCTGTGTCTTCCTGTACAGGGTTCAGATCCACATGTGCGGCCTGTGCCATACAGTCAGCAGCCAGGCTGATGAATCCGCCTACTGCGATGCTGACGCCGGATACTGCGTCCGTCTTGCCTTCGGAATCGGGGTTCAGGAAAGTAAGAGACTGATTCTGGATCAGAGCGTCGGCCAGCGCTTCCGCCTGTTCTTTCCAAGTAGGACCGTTTTCTGTCATGACGTATTCGCCCTTTTCAGACATCACGCTTTTCTTTGTTCCGTCTTCCATGATTCCGTCCCAGCTGACTTCCGTGATTTTACCGTTTTTGACAGTCAGATTGACCTCGTCGGTAAATCCGTTGGAATCCGGTTCGGCCTTGGCTGTGTATGTTCCATCGGTAAATGCTGCGTTATCCAGAACTGTCAGATCTGCTCTGCCAGAGTTATCCTTTTCAGCAGAACTGTCTGTATTGACAGCCATGCCCGGCAGATAAACAGGGGCTGTGATTTCCCGAAACTGCTTCAGGAAATCTGCTTCAGCAATCTTTGCGCCGAGACCTTCTGTTTCGTTCTGTTCAATGATCTTTAATTCGGTAATGGCAGATGCGGTCTCATCGAAAGATACGTTCATCACGATATCGCCGCCATATCCTTTCTGGCGAACCGTTACGGTATAACCGTTCTCGGTTTTTACTGCTTTCTCAATATTTTCAATACCGCTTACATCTAATTCTTCTGTTGCATTTGCTTCCGTTGTTCCTGTATTGTCGGTCATGTCTGTGGACAATGCTTTGGAGCCGATGATGACTCCGAAAGAGAGTGCGGTTACAACAGCTAATGCGATTATTCCTTTTATATTTTTATTTTTCATGATTTTCCTCCCTTATGCTGTAATAGTTCGTAACAGTTCAGACAAGCTGACCTGTTGCCTTATGCTTTCTTGGTTCCGTATATATGGTTTTTGTAGAAACATGACAGGCCTCCGGCAAGGCAGTTGGCTGTCAGGATCCCAAAACAGATTCCCTCGGGATAGTGGCTGAAAATGCGGATTGCCGCTGTAAGGATTCCGGCAGTCACTGCGTAAAGCAGCCGTCCTCTACGGGAAACGAACACATAGTCTGTCAGCATATAGCATGCGCCCAGAATGAGTCCCCCTCCGAAGAGGTTCAGAAGGATATCTCCTGTAAATAAGCCACCCGGCCCGAAGATAAATGTCAGTATGAGCACGGTTCCGACATAGGTAAATGCTGCTTCTGCATTGACAATTCCCATGTAGCACATATAGCCGAAGCCTGCCAGAAGAAGGAGCTTGCTTGTCTCTCCAAGTGCTCCCGGTATCTCCCCAAGAAACATCTGAAGATAGCCGTAGCCTGCTTCACCGCCGTTTTTCACTGTACCTAGAATCGTTGCGGAAGAAACGGCGTCGGCGGGCAGTGTATGCGGCGCTGTATACTGCATAACAGTGCCCGGCCACAGCACCATGGCCAACAGACGTCCCATCAGCGCGGGATTGGCAAAATTATTTCCGATACCGCCGAACATCTGCTTCACAAACAGGATGCTGAATACCGCAGTGATAACAATGACCCATGCCGGGACTGTGACAGGCATATTGAAAGCCAGCAGCATCCCGGTGACAACGGCGCTGAAATCGCCGGCGGTCACCTGTTTTTTCCTCAGCTTCTGCCAGAGGTATTCCGCTGCAATACAGACGGCAACGGAGAGAAGTGTAAGATACAGTGACCGGATTCCGAAAAAGTAAATGGAGCCGAGAAGGGCGGGAACCAGCGAAATGGACACATGGAACATGATAGTTCTTGTTGTGCGCTCTGCGCGCAGATAGGGACTGTTGATTGTCTGTATCTGATTCATGAGTTCTTCACCGTCCTTTCATACATACGCTGTTTTACAATCTCTTTTGCCATACGGGTACGCATGGTAAGTTCCCGCTTCGCCGGGCAGATATAAGAGCATCCGCCGCAGGCGATACATTCGCTGGCATAGAGCTTTTCGCACAGGTCATAGTCTTCGTTGAGCAATGCAATTTCTATCTGATACGGAGTCAGCCCGGCCGGACAGATATTTGCACATCCCTGACATCGGATGCAAGGCTGTTCCCGATATTCAGAATCCGGCAATACCAGAATGCCAGAAGTGGTTTTGGTCACATAAAATAATTCCTCTCTGCCGTTCCAGTCAGAGGCAATACAAGATCCTGTCATAGGACCGCCAGCGATAATCCGGTTCTTTTGTGTAGTTACACCGCCACAAAGACCAAGCAGTTCTTTGGCAGAGGTTCCAATGGGAACAAGATAATTGCCGGGCTGCTTTATCCATCCGGTGACAGTGACAATCCGCTCAGTGAGCGGAAGTCCTCCGAGAACCATATCTGCCGCAGCTTTGGTTGTACCGACGTTGGATACGATAACACCTACGTCGGCGGGGAGTCCGCCCACTGGTACTTCACGGCTGAGTACTGCCTGGATAAGCTGGCGCTCACCGCCCTGTGGATAACGGGTCGGAAGGACTTTTATTGTAATATTTTCTGTTTCCTTTATCATACCGGAATCTTTTGCTGTCTTTAGAATATTTGTCAGATGTTCAGCGGCTTTTGGTTTGTTATCTTCCAGACAGATATAAGCCTGTCCTGCACCGGAAACTTTCAAGAGAAGACGTACTCCGTTGAGCAGTGCAAATCCGTCTTCCAGCATGAGGCGATAGTCGCAGGTCAGGAATGGTTCGCACTCTGCACCGTTGATGAGCAGGGTGTCGATTATTTTGTCTGTTTCATATTTTCTATGGGTAGGAAAGCCTGCGCCTCCCATTCCAACCAGTCCGCCATTGCGGAGACCGTTTAGAATCTTTTCCGGGGTAATACTGCGGATGTCAGCCGCCTGAGTACGGTAGCCAACCGTTTCTGATTTATCAGAAGGTGCAGTAATTCTGCGTTCTATGATACATGCCGGGATTTCCCGTCCTTGAGCGGATATATCTTTGATTTCAAGGACGGTTCCGCTGACGCTTGCATGGAGCGGTGCGGCGTTAAAAGCTGCTGGTTTTCCGATAAGCTGGCCTTTATTTACAGAATCTCCGGGCTGTACAAGCAGCTCACATTTTCCGCCGGAAGACTGTTCTGACAAGATAGTGACAGTTTTGGGGTGGTATGGTTTTACTGCCTGTTCCATGGAAAGAGATTTGTCATAACCGTCTGTTGGATGTATGCCGCCTTGGAAAGCTGATGTTCCTCTTCTTAGCATGTCTGATTCTCCTTTTCTTATTTATCGTGTGCCTTACAAATATGCAAGAATCAAAAGATTTTTTAGTAAGGTGTGTTCCAAAATAGCATAAAATGAAATTACTGACAAGGAGTATGAGGGTAGATTTTAGGATGGGAATTTAAGGAAATCTATCATGTTATCAGTATTGGTGAGTATTCTAAAGCTTTAGAATATTCACGGTGAAAGGATTACAGTTACTTTTCATGGGACCAGGCACGCCGCCGCCCGGCATCCGAGCCGGTAAAGCACCCCTTTCGGGTAAGAAAAAAGACGGGCCAGCGTCAGCACCAGGACATCATCAGCAATGCGGCAGATTAACAGTCAGTCCGGGAGGATATGGCACTCCCGGTGTCCCGCCCAGTTGCCGGACAGGGCATGATTGGTAAATCCGGCTCATTTTTCTTAAAAATGTTATGATGCCGGGGGCAAAAAATCTTGTCCTGTAAGCGGGGAACAGACGATGAAAAGATGGCATAGATTTTTCATGTTTATCTGTTATAATATAACACGTGAGATTCTATGAGGTTTTGTGCTGCAAGCGGTATGATAGGAGTGCGGAGTGTATGAAAACCCTGAATTTAAGTATGCTTCGCTATTTTTTTGGAGATTGACATGGCAAAAAGATTATCTGAAATGTCATTGGAGGAATTGTGGAAGTTATTTCCAATTTTTTTGACTGCACCTAATGACAAATGGGGGGCATGGTACAACGAGGAATATCGAAGGTTATGTGTTTTTCTGTCAAGTACAGGAGCAAGGATAAACCACATAGGAAGTACTGCGATAAAAAACATATGGGCGAAACCGATTATTGATATCCTCGTTGAGATACCTATACAGACTGACATGAATAAGGTTAAGGAAATGGTTGTACAAAACGGATATATCTGTATGGCAGAAAATGTACAAAATATGTCTTTTAATAAAGGATATACAGAAAACGGTTTTGATGAAAAGGTGTTTCATTTACATTTGAGATATTGGGGAAATAATGATGAACTGTATTTTAGGGATTACATGAATGATAATCCGACGATAGCCAGGGAATATGAAGAATTAAAATTATCTCTTTGGAAATTATACGAGCATGACCGCGACGGATACACAGATGCTAAATACGATTTTGTATCTGAATATACAAAAAAAGCAAAAGAAAAATACAAGGATAGGTATGTGTGAATATTATATTCTTTCTGTCACACAAACGGCGGAGCGTTGTCTAATTAAATAGGAG
>ERZ808046.612-NODE-612-length-26010-cov-10.312073_pt1 | contig 26010 bp, 22 predicted proteins | sample MGYA00380196_ERZ808046 | MGnify/ENA primary metagenome ERZ808046 (study PRJEB31490, sample SAMN06133421) | mouse gut metagenome | isolation source: Z6_2 | host: mice | place: China: Chengdu | collected 2015-05 ...
CAGCAATTTTTTGAAATACCTCTGCCACATACTGACATTGTTCCTTAAATGGCAGCGAGGGCAATCCGTCTTTGGATTGTATTTGCATTAGAACTTCCCGTATTTCTGGAAGCTCTAATAAATTGACCGCGACACAAAAGAAATTTTTTCTGCGCCCGTCATTATAGTTAGAGAGAAGGTAGGAAAGAATTTGTACTTTTTCCTGCTGCTCAAGATTATATTGCTCAATTCCTATATTTTCCGCTCTTTCCAAATCGGCTTTTCGCCGTCTGGAAGTAATAAAAATATCATATTCATCAGTGCGTTGATATTTTTCACATGGATATTGGCTGCATTCATAGCAATATTCAATCTTTCCGTGTTCAAGACTGCATCTTGCAATTTTGCATGACTGATTGCCATTACCGCAGCCGCCACAGTGATTTCCCAAAAGCATAGGGCATAACCCGCAGTTCAATCCGCAAAGAGAAAATAACTGGTTTTTCCGCTCAAATCCTTTCATAATGACAGCCTCCCAAAATCCGGTTTATTTTTCTGCTGTGTTACTTCCCGGCAGGCTTGCATTTTCCATATTGCCAGCCGCTGTCTCTTTCAATTACTCCACTGTATCAGGAGCGGTAATATCCTTTCCAACCAAATCGATTATTTTTTTGAACCCATCCCTTTGTTTCATTCTGCTTCCCAGGGAAGTTATGATAGCAGTTATATTTTCTTTTCCCACCGCCTGTACAAACGTCCTTACTCCCGGGGGCATAGTTCCGGCCCATAGGGGAAACACTACAATAATTTTGTCATCCATATCCGGTTCAATATAGTCTGCCGGTATCGTTTTTCCGCTACAAGCCATTGCTCCGGCTTTTAGGTAATTCACTTTTCCATTCCAGTTCCTGTGGTCGTCAATCATCCTTGCCGTGGTATGGTAACGGGATGCTATCTGGTCAGCAACTGCTTTGCTTCTTCCGGTACGTGAAAAATAATATATCTGCATTGAAGCGCCTCCTAAAATTATGGTTTATGAAATGGTTTTCAAAAAGCCTTCCACCTCTTTGTTGAATGCGACGTAATTCTTATTTGCAATAAAGTGATTGCCTTTAATAATAGATAATTTTGCCCCAGGTATATTTTCCGCAATCTCTTTTGTATGGGATTCCCTGATCATATCATTTGTGCCGCAGATCACAAGCGTGGGGGCTGTTATTTTTACCAATTCACCTGGCTCAATATTCGGTTCGTTGACCATCAGGCCAAGCATTTCGGCATTCTTTTTTGCTTCGGGTGATTTTGAAGCAAACCGTTTTGCTATTTTGTACCCGATTTCAATTGGAATCTGTGTTGTTCTTTTTACCCCTTCAGGGTTCAGGTTTCCACCATTCAATATCAATGCCTTTACTTTACCTGGATATTTTATTGCGAATTTCATTGCTATATTTGCCCCATCTGAAAAACCCAGGATAACTGCATTTGAAATTTCAAGGATTTCCATAAAATCGTATAAGTCATGGGAAAACTGTTCTATAGTAAAGGGAGCGGCGCCTCTTGGTGATTTACCATGCCCTCTTGTATCTAAAGCGATCACTCTGTATCTGTCATTAAAGTAATCTATTTGATTCTTGAAATATGCCCCGTCTTCTCCATTCCCATGCAAAAGGATAAACGGCTCTTTATTTCCTTTTTCCCGATAATATAAGGTTATATCCATTTGTAGTTCCTCACAAATCCCTGTTGACAATGTAATTATAATTCATTTTTATCTGGTACACAATTCAGAAAAGAGAGTATAAAAATAAATTCTAAAATTTCTATAAACTGTTTAATTTTCACCCTTTCCCGCCTGCTATTAGTGAAGGGGTAAACAAATCTCATTTCAATCCATCATAATTCCCTTTCACCGGACCTTGACAACTTCATAGCCTGCCCAGACTGATACCCGGCAGATGAGTGTGCATCCTGCATGTCCTGCCGGAGGGAACGTTGCGGAAAGTAGGACCGGGGCTGGAACGGGTCTGGGAGGGACACAGGCAGAACGCTCAATATAAAAATTTTGAAGAAAGGAAAAGAGTATGGGAAGAAAAGGAATCAGATCGAAACTTCTTACGTGCCTTGTGGCGGCATCCGCAGTCGTGACAGGGATATTGGGAAGTGTCCCCCTGCCTGTAAGGGCAGCCGGAGAGGGGAATTATACAGTCACGTTTGAAGCCGGGGAAGGAACCTGTGAGACGGAAAGTATTTCCGTACAAAAAGGGGAAAGCCTGACACTGCCGGAAGCGGCTTTTGAGGGGCATTACCTTGAAAGCTGGGTGGACATAACCGAAAATGACGGTGTGACGAAATTTACAGCGGTCGGAAGGGCGGGCGATACCTACACCCCGGAACGTGACCTGTGGCTTTATGCCAACTGGAAACCGGACCAGGATCAGGAACCGGAGCCGGACATTACCATTAGTTATGAAGCACGGATCGGGGATACCAGATATGAGGAACTGGAAGAGGCTTTTGCCAATGCACAGGCAGGGGATACGATCATCGTCCTTAAGGACTGCAGCGTGTCAAAGACGCTTGAGGTCACTGCAGATAATGTTACCTTAAAGAGTGAAGATGCAGAAAACCCGGTAACAATCAGCAGGGAAGAAGAGTTTACCGGCAAGAGCTATGCCAAGGATGCCGGGAATGTACTGGTTGGGATCAGCAGCGGAAGCCTTGCCACGCAGGATATCATTTTTGACGGCGGTGCAGTGCTGGACGAGGATTTTAATAATTCCGGACAGGTCTGGGACAGCCCCCTTATCTATGTAAAGGGCTCATATGCCATGGGAGCAGGGACAGTCCTCCAGAATAACTACAATACCGACTATTCTGAAAGCGTGGATGGCAACCGCAGTGTCAGGACTGCAGGGGCGGTCAATGTTGCATGGGACGCGGGCATGACCATGGATGGCGGGCTGATACAGGACTGCTATACATTGGGGGCAGGCGGCGGCATCCAGTCCGCAAAGACCGCAGAGGTTACAATCACGTCCGGCACAATCCGCCACTGTTCTGCTGTATGGGGCGGGGCATTGGGCCTTATGGGACCGTCAGAAGCATCAAATATGGTGCTTAGGGGGAACCATTCCGATTCAACAGGCGGCGCGGTATGGTCTGTCTTATCTTTAGTCATGACGGACTGTGTCATTGAGGATAACAGTTCCGACTATGTCGCCGGCGGAGTCCATATGTCTACGGGAGACCAGGCGAAGCTGATCCGGTGTACCATTACCGGAAACAAAGCCCTGCGAGGCAGTGCAATCCAGACAGGCAAAGGGGAAGGCACGCTGCCCCTGGTCATTCGGGACTGTACCATTACCGGTAACCGCTCAAAAGAGAATATCAGCGCGGCGAGCGCGATCTGTTACATGAATGAGACAGGGATCATTCTTTCCGGGCACATTGTCATGGAGGATAACCATGCAGTGGGGCTGGCTCCCTGTGACATCTTTTATTCTTATAATGAAGGGGCTTCTATCCTTCTTGATGAGGACTTTGAAAGTGATTCCGTTTTTGTGCTTGGCGGCTATGACAACATAAAGCCCGGCAGAGTATTGATTGACGGAAAGCTCTACCATAAGGACGCAAGCACGGAGCAGTTTGTATGGCATACGAGAAGCTACTGCACAGAGAAAAGGGGCGAAAACCTCTATCTTGCGGAAGTGCCGAAGACTTATTCTGTCACTTATGATGCCAATAACAGCTCTTCCGGCTCTGGCAGCATTATGTGTTCGGACCCAAATGATTACACCAGTGCTGATACAGTGACCATCATGGGGGAAGCAGAGCTTTTCCCGCTTATGGGAAACCTGGTAAAATCTGGATGTGACTTTGACGGTTGGAATACACAGGCAGACGGAAAAGGGACTGATTATGTGCCCGGTCAGGAGATCAACCTGACAGGAGATCTTTATCTTTATGCAAAGTGGAAAGCCAAAGATCCGGTTACCCTGACTTACATTTATAATGGCGGCACAGGGGAAACAGAAAATGAGCAGGTTATTCCGGGAGCAAATATAACATTCCCGGACGCTTCCAGAGAGGGCTACCGCTTTCAGGGCTGGTATGAGGACGAGAAACTGACAGTATTTGCAGGAAATGCAGGGGAAAAGCATTATGCGCCGCAGCAGGATGCTTCCTACTATGCCGCATGGGAAAAGACACACGCCACTGTCACTTTTGACGCAGACGGAGGAAAGATGGAAGGAGGAGCTGTCACTGCAAAGATTGGAGATACCATCACCCTTCCCGGCTGCACCAAAGATGATTATGAATTTGTGGGCTGGTACGATGGCGGTATCTGCACCGGGCAGGCAGGGGAGGAATACACCGTCTCCGATGATGTCACCCTGAAAGCTCATTATGTGCGGAAAGAAGCACCCACATGTACCGTTTCTTTTGATACGGACGGAGGGAAAGAGATTTCCCCTGTAAAAGTGGAAAAAGGACAGGCAGTCAGGCTGCCGGAAGCGGAAAAGGAAGGCTATCTCTTCCTTGGCTGGTATACAGCAAAAGAAGGTGGCATCAAAGTGGAGGCTGAACTTACCGTGACGGAAGATACCACCCTTTATGCCCATTGGGAGAAGGAAAGTGAAAAGCCGGAGGAAAGACCGGAAGCAGCCATTACTTTTGACGCAGACGGCGGGGAGATGGAAGGCGGGGATATCACTGCAAAGATTGGAGATACCATTACCCTTCCTGCCTGTACCAAAGAGGGTTATGAGTTTACCGGCTGGTATGACAAAGACATTTGCGCCGGGCAGGCAGGGGAGAAATATACTGTTATCGGTGATGTCATTTTGAAAGCCCATTATGAGAAAAAAGCAGAGGTTACCTGTCTCATTACCTTTGACCCGAATGGAGGAAGAAAAGCCGCACCCATAAAGGTGGTAAAAGGGGAAAAAGTTACTTTACCCGGAACGGAAAAATCCGGATATATCTTCCTTGGCTGGTATACGGAGAAAAAGGGCGGGATTCTTCTTGGCCTTGCCGGGGATGAGCTGGAAGTGACAAAGGATATGACCGTTTACGCTTTATGGGAAAAGGAAACAACAGGAGAAACCGGTGATAAAGAGCAGGGAACCTGTAAGGCAGTATTCCACACAGAAGGCGGAACGCTGAAAAATAAGACTGTCACCATTGCAAAAGACGCAGGCCTTTACCTGCCCCTTCCGGAGAAAAAGGGCTGCAATTTCACCGGCTGGTATCTTGATAAATCCCTGACGCAGTTTGCAGGGGCTTACAGGGATTCCTACCGCATTACAAAAGACACTGATTTTTATGCGAAATGGGAGAAGTCCAAAGAAGACCATGCAGAAGATGATAATAAAGACCAGGGCGGCAATGCAGAAACAACAGGCACCTATACCGTAAAATATGACGCCAATGGCGGCACGGTAAAAGAACCCTCCGCCAAAGTGGCAAAGGGTGCAGGCGTAAAGCTCCCTGCAGCAGAACGCGAAGGGTTTGCCTTTACCGGCTGGTACACCGATAAGCAGTTATTTGTCGGCAAAGCAGGCGATACTTACAAGCCGGACAGGGATATCAGCCTTTATGCAGGGTGGGAAAAAGCAGCCGGTGGCAACAAGAATGACAATAACAGCACCACTGAATCCGGCAGTAATTCCGATGCAGAAGCGGGAACTTCTACAGCAGATACCGTTTCCGGCAACAAGCTGGATAAGAAATCTGATACTCCTGCAGCAGGAAAATCAGGGAATGCGGCGGCAGGCGCATCAGGAGCAGGAACGGAGAAAGAGCCTGTGATCCAGACCGGACGTACTTCACCTATTTACCTTCTTACAGTCCTTGGAATGTTTGGCGTTCTCCTTGCGGCATTATCTATCCGTGAGGAAAAACGCTGTTCCGAGAAATAGATTATAATGCTCCGCGCGGACAGGGCTGCAGCGGTATAAAAATATGCCGCTGTGGCAGTCCGCCGCAGAAGTTCCAGGAAGGAGGCGGCATGACAGAATGAAAAACCTGGCCGGAAAGCTGGGGAAGCTGGTCTTTCCTGATGTGGAAGAGAAAAAGGGCAGGCGGATCGTGATACAGATCATCACAGGACTCTTTATTGCCCTGATCTCCATGGCAGGAATGCTACTTTATCGATATCAGGAAGCGGAACAACAGCAGAAATTCCAACAGATAAAAGGGACGGAGATTACCCAGCCGGAAGAACTATTGGAGGGAAAAGGGACAGAACCTGCAAAAGAGAAGATGCCAGAAACAGAAAATGGGAATGTCACGGACAATATGGAGGAGATTGACACAAATACTGTAGTATTTACTTACGATTGGGATTCCCTTGTGGAAGCAAATGGGGATGTAAAGGGCTGGCTTTACCTGCCGGATACATCCATAGACTTTCCGGTAGCCGGCACTCTGGATAATGATTACTACCTGACACATGATTTCTGGAAACTGAAAAAGAGTACAGGCTGCCCGTTCATGGACAAGGACACCGGGCAGTGGGATTTTAACAGGACAATCTACGCCCACAACATGAGCGGTTCATCCAGCAGCATGTTTTCCCCGCTCCTTAAATATAAGGACGAAGATTATTTTCTGGCACACAGACAGCTCTATTATACGGAATGTTACGGTGATACAGCAGAATACCAGGTCATGGCGGCAGTAAAATATAATGCCAAAGATACCGGGAGCTGGGATTTCCGCACGAGGAACCATGCAGACATGGAAAGCTATAGCTTCTGGATGGAGCAGCTTCAGGAACATGCATTATATTATGCGGAGCCTGACCATGCCCCTACAGAGATACTTACGCTTTCCACCTGTGACCGCTCGGAGTTTGGGAAGGACGGAAGATTGGTCATTGTAGCTGGCAAATGCCAGCAGTGACAATCATCACCCTATAGATAAAGCAATAAAATAGCGAAAGTAAAATGAAGCGTCCAAGGACTGACAGCTGGTCCATGGGCGCTTTTTACAATAAGCTGCCCGCAGGACGTGACAGCGTTTGTTATGAAAAAAGAAAGGAATGAGGAAACCAGAGTGCAGGGAGGGAAAAGAGAGAAACCAAGGTATGCGGAAGATAAACCGGACTGCGCCTACTGCTATTTCCGTAAAAAGAAAGGCACCTGCAGGCTGAAAAAATGCTACTACCTGCTCCCGGAGGAGCCGGAAAAGAAGGAAGGGGAGACCTGCGGGGACTGCCCTTATGGGAAACATTCCCCCTGTATCGGCTACTGCCTTTTGAAGATCGTCCGGGAGATGAAAATAAAAGTATAGGGCAGGAAGGGAGGAAGAATAGTGCAGGACGAGGTAAGCGAGAAGCTGATAGCGCTTTGCATCAATGGCGGGAAGATTTCAGCGCGGATATTGAAGGACGCAATGGAGAAGGCACTGGCGGATATGGAACGCTCACAGCAGCAGGATCGGTATCATGTTTCAGAAAAACAAAAAGAGAAAAAGCAGACAGTCAGCCATGGGAAACAGAGCCTTAGGAAACTAGCGGAAAATGGAAGCCAGCTTTCTAACATAGAGGTCACGGACGGTAACATCAAATCTTTTGAAAAATGCGCCCGTAAATACCATGTCCTCTACAGCCTGAAAAAAGATAAATCCGTATCGCCGCCCCGGTATTTTGTATTTTTCCGGGCAAAGGACGTGGATTCTATCACTGCCGCCTTTAAGGAATATACCGGCAGGACGTTAAATAAGGCGAAAAAGCCTTCCGTCCGCAAAAAGCTGGAGTTTGCAAAGGAGCGTGTGGCAAAGCACAGGGAGAGGGAAAAGACAAAACACAAGGACAGGGGGCAGGAACTTTGAGCGGACAAAAAGTGAAGCAGACAGATAGGAAACCAAGTCTGGAAAACAGATTTTTAAAGGTTATTGATAAGTTACTGCGCGGTCTAACAGAGAATCTGTCCATGATAGATAAAAAGCGCCTGATTATGATGAATGTGCCTTACATCATTGTATTTTATTTGGTGGATAAGCTGGCATGGCTGTACCGCCACTGCATCGGTGATTCTTTTGCCCAAAAGGCAGGGGTACTTTTCCTGAATTTCCAGATGGCTTTTGAAGAGCCGCTCCCCAGCTTCCATATCCATGATCTGGCAGTGGGAGTGACAGGTGCTGTTATTGTGAAGGCTGTGGTGTACCTGAAAGGAAAAAATGCAAAGAAATACCGGCAGGGTGTGGAGTACGGTTCTGCAAGATGGGGGAATGAGAAGGATATTGCACCGTTTATTGATCCGGTGTTTGAGAATAATATCCTTTTCACCCAGACGGAGCGGCTCACCATGAATGGCAGGCCGAAAAAGCCAAAGTACGCAAGGAATAAAAACGTGGTGGTAATCGGCGGTTCCGGCTCCGGCAAGACCCGGTTCTATGTAAAGCCCCAGCTCATGCAGATGCCGCCAAATGTCAGCTTCGTGACCACTGATCCGAAAGGTACCATCTTGATAGAATGCGGAAAAATGTTAAGCAGGGGAACGCCAAAGATGAAAAACGGGAAGCCGGCCAGGGATAAAAATGGGAGGATCATTTATGAACCTTACAGGATAAAGGTGCTGAATACCATTAATTTCAAGAAAAGCATGCATTACAATCCCTTCCGGTACATCCGTTCCGAAAAGGATATCTTAAAGCTGGTGAATACCATTATCGCCAACACCAAGGGGGAAGGGGAGAAGTCGGCAGAGGATTTCTGGGTCAAATCCGAAAGGCTTTTGTACTGTGCCCTGATTGGGTACATTTATTATGAAGCACCGGAGGAGGAGCAGAATTTCTCCACCCTGCTGGAATTTATCAATGCCTCGGAGACAAGGGAGGAGGATGAGGAGTTCAAAAATGCGGTGGATGAACTGTTTGAGGAACTGGAACAGGAGAAGCCGGAACATTTTGCAGTGCGCCAGTATAAAAAATTTAAGCTTGCGGCGGGCAAAACCTCAAAATCGATCTTAATTTCCTGCGGCGCCAGATTAGCGCCATTCGATATTGCGGAGCTTCGGGAGCTGACCAGTTATGATGAAATGGAGCTGGATATGCTGGGCGACCAGAGGACAGCCATGTTTGTCATTATCTCCGACACAGATGATACCTTTAACTTCATCGTGGCGGTGATGTACAGCCAGCTTTTCAACCTTTTGTGTGACAGGGCAGACGATGTGCATGGGGGAAGGCTCCCATACCATGTAAGGCTTTTGCTTGATGAATTTGCGAATATCGGCCAGATCCCAAAGTTTGACAAGCTGATTGCAACGATCAGGAGCAGGGAAATCTCTGCATCTATTATTTTGCAGTCACAGAGCCAGTTAAAGACGATCTATAAGGACGCAGCGGAAACAATTTTAGGGAACTGCGACAGTATGTTATTTCTCGGAGGGAAGGAAAGCACCACGTTAAAGGAGATTTCAGAGACTTTAGGAAAGGAGACCATTGACCTTTACAACACCTCTGATACCAGAGGCCAGAGCCGCTCCTATGGGTTAAACTTTCAAAAGATGGGAAAGGATATGACATACTTGTTGGTGAAGAGTTCAGTTGCCTTGAATTTCACATGGACAGGGACACGATCAGCTGGATTCTGAAAAATTGAATACAGGAGGTCGCTTATGGAGAAATTGCCGAAATACACACATGAGAACGGCATTGACTATGTTCTTGTCGGGGATTACTATATCCCCATGCTGACGCTGCCGGAGGAAAACCGCCCTATCGGTCGTTGGGGACAGATGCACCAGAAATATTTAAAAGAAAACCGCCCCGGATATTACAGCAGCTTGCTTCTTAGTGGAAAATTATGGACATATCTTGCTGACCTGGACGAACAGGCACAAGAACGGCTGGACAGAATCTCAGAGCAGATGCAGGCCGCTGAGGGTGTGACAGAGGAATTGAAAGCGGATGACCAGCTTGAATGGGTGCGCCGCTGCAATTCTATCCGAAGCCGTGCGGAAGAAATCATCTGTGCGGAACTGATCTATGTGTAAATGAATAATATTTGCTGTTTCCCGGCGGGCAGTTTCCAGAAAATAGTACAATGCCGTTTTCAGAAGCTGCCTGGTCAGGATTCTTCAAGCAGATCAGTCAGGATACTGCTCTGCTGGTACAGCCAGTCCGTGAAATTTTTCGGGCTGGCTTTTTCTGTCTTGATTGCCTTTTTCCTTTGAAGGGCTTCTTTCTTAAACGCTTCAAAGGCAGCCTGCATTTTTTCCAGACGGTCAGCTGGTAGGCCGGGATTCTTTTTTGCCTTGTTGATAATGTTGCGCCAGTGCTGGCACTCGTTTTTATAGACCAGATCATAGTTATTATCCCTGGCTCTTTCGTCGAATTCCCGCTTGTTCCGGAGTGCCTGTGCTTTCCGGCATTTGTCACTGCATAGTTCATAGCGCAGACTTTCAGCAAGGAAAAGCCGTCCGCATATCTTGCATTTCCGGAAATGCAGCCCCCAGTCATTCAGGCGGTTCAGGTAATAGGTGACTGCCGGGTAAAGGGATGCATAGGCAGCAACGCACTCCGTATTGCGTTTATTGTCCGGATACCAAAGGTCAAGCCGTGTTTCTTCCGCCGGTACGGTGCCGAACACCCGGCTGGAGATGTGAAAGCGTTCCGGTTTCCCGGTGTCATGGTCAAACCGGAGCGGGCTTCTTTCCTGGAACATTTGCGTGAAGGGGCTCACTTTATCCATAAACCGCTCACAGGCCTTCGCCCTCTCCCTTGGTTCCCTCGCAAGCAGATAATCATTCCAGATACGGAATGCCGCATACATCCTCACCGGATCGCCGGTGAGATATTTTTTTGACAGAAACTCCCCGGCGGACTGTTCCAGTGCAGGCTGCTTCCAGCGGTTGGAGTGCAGGGCTTCCCGGAGCGGTGCCAGCCCCAGGCGGCTCCATTCCCCGTCCGGGTCATGCTCAAACTCCGCAAGGAAAGTCCCCAGAGGGCGTGTCGCATCGCACAGGACATCGGTATCCGTGTTTCCCCGCAGGCGGAAGCGGATCTGCAGTTCCTCGCCGATTAGGACACGCTCTTTTTTTTTCTGCCTGTCCAGTGAAAGGACAAGCAGGATACGGTCATAGCACGGTTCATGCCGCACGAATTCCATTTCCATTTTTCTAATCTCCCTAATTCTTATGGTAATTTTATAATTTAGTAATATCAGTTACACTCATAGTACCGCATAAGTATTGCGTTTGTCAAGGGAAAGCCGATATGATGATTGCACGTGGTAATTTCGTACCATGCAGTACGTTGACAAGTGAATGACCGTCTGACAGTGATATGACCGTGAGGGGAAGCAGCGCCGGGAGCCGGAAACGGGGAGCGTGCCAATACGGGATACGCCGCAGGAGTGGGGCTTTAAGGATAACGGCTGGCAGGCAGAACGGCAACAGGAAATATTCAAATGAAGAACAGGATTTTGAGAATTCAAATATAAGGAGGAACAAAGAAATGAATGACAACAGGAAACTGAAAAACTATGACGATCTCCCTCTGGTTCTGGATGTATCGGACATCCGGAGCATTATGGGAATTTCAAGAGTGAGCGCCTATGAGCTGGTTCACACGCCGGGGTTCCCGGCATTTCGGAGCGGCAGGCTGATTAAAGTCAGCAAGAAAGCGTTTTTTGACTGGATGGCAAAAGGCGCTGGGAATGTGCAGGAGCAGTAAATGAGTAAAAGAATGGAAAATGCCGCAGGGACGGCAGAAACGGAGGTATTTATGAAGCTGGATATAAGAGTGAAGAAAGTGCTGTATGTATATGGATGTCCGGATTACCACAATACGGTCACAAGGCTGAAGTGGCTGGTTTCATTGACCGTGGATCAGGAAGCGAAGCGCTGGCTGCTGGCACTTGCCCGGAAAATGGAAATGGAAGGCTCCAAAGATTGGCATTCCTGCTTCTATCATCATCTCCGCATGGAGATGGGAGGATATTTCAGTGCAAAGAAATTTATGAAGGTTGTGGAGTCAAGCACAAATCATGAGGGGGATATGTATGAAGAAGCTGTCTAAATATGAGAGAGAAACAATCGTGAACTTTAATGAAGGGGAATCTGAGGCCAGTATTTATACGTTTAATGCGGATTTGAAGCGAAGGCTGGCGGAGTTCAGCCGTAAATATCCGCTGTTGTGCCGATTGGAGAGAACAACGCCGGAAGGCAGTGTGACCTATGTATTGGATAAATCCCGGCTGTCTATCCGGCTTGTGCCGCCCTACAGCGAAGAACGTCGGGCAGCGGCAAGGGCTTACGCAAAAGAACATGGATTCCAGCCGGTTCAGGACGTACAGGAGATTGCCTGAGATTAAATGGGGAAGTGTTGGTTATGGGGCATCCTGTGTTCAAAATGCCGGGTGCAGAGCTGCTGTTCTGACCATTCCATACAACAGGCGCATAAAGTATCATGGAAGCATTGAAAAGGGAGTTTGCCGGAATTGGGAGCCTTTCTTCCGGTACGGCAGGAAGGAGGAAATATGGCGAACATATATGGATATATCCGGGTCAGCAGCCGTGACCAGAATGAGGACAGGCAGAGGCTGGCATTTCAGGAGTTGGCTATCCCGGCAAAGAATATTTTTATGGATAAACAGTCCGGCAAGGATTTTGACCGCCCGTCCTATAAGAGAATGGTGCGGCGGATGAAAAGGGATGATCTGCTTTACATTAAGAGCATAGACCGGCTGGGACGTAATTATGAGGAAATACTGGAACAGTGGCGGATTCTTACAAAAGAGAATGGGATTGATATTGTAGTGTTGGATATGCCGCTTCTGGATACCCGGCGGGGGAAAGACCTGATGGGGACATTCCTTAGTGATATTGTTCTGCAGGTGCTGTCTTTTGTGGCTGAGAATGAGCGGACGAACATCCGGCAGCGTCAGGCGGAAGGGATTGCGGCGGCGAAAGCCAGAGGGGTACGCTTTGGAAGACCGCCAAGCCCACTGCCGGAAAATTTTCATGAAGCCTACCAGCTTTGGAAGGCTGGAAAGGTTACGGGAACGGCGGCAGCGGAAATATGCGGTATGCCGCTGTCTACGTTCCGTTACCGGGCAGAGGTTTACCAAAAAGCCAAGTTATTGTAAGCGGGCATTTTTACAGAAATGTGTACGTTCCTGTAAATGCTCGCTTAATATTTGCTTCTTCCATAATACTATAAAAATGCCCTGTTTTCTACCAAAAATTTTCAATCTCGTATACTTGTTTTACGGTTTTCAAAACGTACACAATTTTGTAAATGCTGCTATGCAGGGAGGTACAGCATGACAGATTCACAGCAGAGAGCGGCGGCAAAAGCATTTGCGGCATTTTGGAAAGGGAAGGGCTATGAAAAGGGTGAGAGCCAATCTTTTTGGCTTTCCCTGCTTCGGGATGTGTATGGCGTTGAGCATCCCGAACAATTTATAATATTTGAAGAGCAGGTTCACTTAGATCATACAAGTTTTATTGACGGCACGATTCCATCAACAAAGGTGCTGATTGAGCAGAAGGGTTTAAACAAAGATATGAAAAAGCCTATTAAGCAGTCAGATGGGACATTGCTGACACCATTTCAGCAGGCAAAGCGCTATATTACAGAACTGCCTTTGTCGCAGCATCCACGTTGGGTGGTGACTTGCAATTTCAGCACATTCTATGTATATGATATGGAACGTCCAGGCGGAGAGCCAGAAGAAATTCTGCTTGAAAATCTGGAAAAAGAATATTACCGGCTGGCATTTTTGGTTGATACTGGAAATGAACATTTGCAGCGGGAAATGGAAGTGTCAATTCAGGCTGGGGAGATTGTAGGTATTCTTTATGATGCGTTTTCCAAGCAATATGGGGAGAATCCTACTGCGGAAGATTTGAAAAGCCTGAATGTGCTTTGTGTCCGGCTGGTATTCTGCCTTTACGCCGAGGATGCTGGTATTTTTGGCAGGCATGGAATGTTCCATGATTACCTGGCTGCAAATGATACACACCATACAAGGAAAGCATTGATTGAGTTATTCCAAGTCTTAGATACAAAGCCCGAAGAACGGGAAAAGTTTTTGGAAGTAGAATTGGCGCAGTTCCCTTATGTGAATGGTGGGCTGTTTGCCGGTGAAAAGATAGAAGTTCCACCATTTACTGATGAAATGAGGGATTTACTGCTGAACAAAGCAAGTTCTGAATTTAACTGGTCTGAAATCAGCCCTACTATTTTCGGCGCTGTATTTGAAAGCACATTAAATCCGGAGACGCGGCGGCTGGGTGGGATGCATTATACCTCTATTGAAAATATACACAAAGTTATTGATCCTCTGTTTCTGGATGACCTGCAAAGCGAGTTGGCAGCGATTTGTGAATTGACTGTAGAACGTACACGGAAGAAAAAGCTGGAGGACTTTCAACAAAAACTGGCATCACTGGTATTTTTAGATCCGGCATGTGGAAGTGGGAATTTTTTGACAGAAACTTATCTTTCAATCCGCCGTTTGGAAAATCGGGTAATTTCTGAATTGCAGCATGGACAGATTGTATTTGGCGGTTTGGAAAGTTTTAGCCCGATTAAGGTATCTATAGAGCAGTTTTATGGAATTGAAATCAATGATTTTGCTGCCACTGTGGCAAAAACAGCATTATGGATTGCAGAAAGCCAAATGATGAAGCAGACAGAAGATATTGTGCATATGTCTCTGGATTTTCTGCCATTGAAGTCTTATACCAATATCACGGAGGGGGATGCGCTTCGGCTGAACTGGGAAAGCATTGTGTCAAAATATAAATTGAACTATATCATGGGAAATCCGCCATTTCTTGGTGGCATGTTTATGTCGGAGTTTCAGAAAAAAGAAATTCGTGAGATTTTTGATGGTGTGACCGGCGCAGGTGAATTCGACTATGTTACAGGATGGTATAAAAAAGCAGTAGAGTTTACTTTGGGAACTCAAATTTCATGTGCCTTTGTATCTACGAATAGTATCTGTCAGGGAAGCCAGGTAATAACATTCTGGAAACATCTGATTGAAAGGTACAATATTCATATAGATTTCGCGCATACAACTTTTGTCTGGAATAATGAGGCACAAAATCAAGCGAAGGTTCACTGCGTAATTGTTGGATTTTCTGGAATAAAAGCGGCACCTAAACCGAAAAAATTATTTTCGAGTGAGAATAATTATAAAATATGTGAACAAATCAGCCCGTATTTGACGGATACGCCAGTAATTTTTGTAGAATCAAGAAGCACACCCTTATGTGATGTGCCTAAAATGAGGTTTGGCAGTATGCCACGGGATGGTGGCGGTTTTGTATTAAGTCCAGAAGAAAAAGAAGAACTGGTGAGAAAAGAACCGTTAGCTGCTAAGTGGATAAAACCATATATTGGTGCAGTAGAATTTTTGAACAATAAGGAACGCTATTGCTTATGGCTTGTAAACGCAGATCCGGGAGAAATAAGTAAATGTCCTACTGTGAAAAAAAGAATTGAATTTGTGCGAGAAACCCGTGCATCTTCAAAAGCAGCTGGCACAAGAAAATTCGCAGCAACTCCTACATTGTTCTGTCAGATTGCACAGCCAGATACAGATTACATCATTGTTCCAAAAACATCATCAGGAAAACGGCGATATGTACCGATTGGGTTTATGGATAAAGACACGATTGCAAGTGACCTTGTATTTCTAATTCCCGATGCCGGGTTATATGAGTTTGGTGTGCTGATGTCAAATGTACATAATTCATGGATGCGGTTGGTAGCAGGCAGACTAAAAAGTGATTACAGATATGCAAAAGATATTGTTTATAATACGTTTGTGTGGTGTAATCCAACAGATGAACAGAAGGCTAGAATTGAAAGCACGGCACAGGGGATTATAGAAGCACGAAGGTTGTATCCTAACAGTACATTGGCGAATATGTATGATGATGTTCTGATGCCGCCGGAACTACGTAAGGCACATCAGCAGAATGACAGAGCTGTTATGCAGGCATATGGATTTTCAATTAAAGATACGACGGAAAATAGTTGTTTAGCTGCATTGATGAAAATGTACCAGAAGAAGATTATAGAAAAGTAGTGATTAAGCCTAAAGCGATCAACCGTGAAAAAGTTGGTCGCTTTTGTTTTGCCTAATATAGGAAGAACGGGCAGGTGTACAGAGGGCGCAGCCCTTTGTGCAAGGGTACAGGGAATGCAATATCCCTGTGCAGGTCAAGGGCGGCAGCCATTGCCCAGTAGAGTTGATGCCTGCGTCGGCTCGTACGGGGTATATTGCCTGACGCTGAAATCGGCAGGGTTGGCAGCATAGCTGCTTTTCTCCCAAGCTGTGCTATGGGAGAAAATGAAGGGAAATGTCCTGTCCCCTGCGAGCAGAGGGAACAGGGTTTTCCCGTTGGAGGGACACTGGAAAGAAAGGAGGAAGATTGCGATTGAATGAAACTGACAAGACATAACGGCAGAGCGGGAAAAAACGGCGCTTACAATCCCAAGCATAATGACCGCAGGTTCGATGTGAAAAACAGTGAGCATATCGACATGGAAAGGACAAAGCAGAATATTTACTGGGATTGTTATACCGGCTTATCTTCTGCCCTGACAAGGGAGAGGGGCGGGGAAAACGATTATTCTTTTGAGAAGATTGAACGGATTTATTACTATGAGCATTATGCAGACCATGTTCAGGCGCAGAATGAGAGGAACGAAAAGAACAGGCATACAGAGCGCAACCGGACGGTGGATGATTTGCTCACCAACAACAAGACCTGCCCGGAAGAAAGCATCTACCAGATTGGCACGGTAGAGGAATCTGTTCCGGGGGAACTGCTGGCTGAAATTACAGTGGAATTTTTTGCGGAGATGGAGGAAAGGTTCGGCTCTCACGTCCACATATTAGACTGGGCGCTGCACCTTGACGAAGGCACTCCGCATATCCATGAAAGACACGTTTTTGACTGTGAAAATAAATACGGCGAATTATGCCCGCAGCAGGAGAAAGCGTTGGAAGAATTGGGGGTGCCACTCCCTGATCCTGAAAAGAAAAAAGGCAGGAACAACAACCGTAAGCAGACCTTTGATGCGGAGTGCCGGAAGATGCTTTTCCGTATCTGTGCGAAACACAGTCTGCATTTGCAGACAGAGCCAAGTTACGGCGGCAGGGGCTATCTGGAAAAGCAGGATTTCATCATCGAAAAGCAGAAAGAAAAACTCTCCGCGCAGGGAGAAATTTTAAGGCAAAATACCATAGCCATAGCAGAACAGGAAAATAAATTTGATAAAGCGGCAAAGGCTGTTTCAGAGAAGGAAAAAGAACTGGAAAAACAGGAAGGATTGATTGGGGAAAAGAAGCAGGAACTTTCAGAAAAGCAGGCGGCTCTTGCCACTGTCACCATGAAGATCGCAGACATAGAATCGCTGGTAGAGGAAGTGGCGGACACAGCTTATGAGAAAGCCTGTGAGGTTGTATCGGATACTGTCCGGGCGGAGACACAGAAAGAGGACATCCGGGCAGTTGAAGATTATAAAAAGTGGCTGGCTTCGCCGGAGCGGAAAGCCCCGAAGGAGAAAAGGGATTTTGCCGTGAAGTGCCTGAACACAGTCCAGGAGCAGATAAAAAATGCGGCGCAAAAGGTGCTGAGGAAAGTCCAGTCGGCGCTCCAAAAACCGGAGGTGAGCCGTGCGAATAAGGAACAGATTAAGGAGAAAGCAAGGGAATCTGTCAGGGACAGGCTTGCAAGAGGGAAAATGGAAGCAGACCGGGCAAACCGGGAACGCATGGAGCGCAGGAACGTGATAAAACCGGTAACAAAAAAGGATATGGAAATTTAAAGCATTTGCTTTTCTTTACGGAGATAGCAGATGCTTTTTTATTTCGGAAAGGGATAGTATGAATGTATTTGAAGCAGTAAAGGAAAATGTGACGGCTAGGCAGGCGGCTGAGATGTACGGCATCCGGGTGAACCGGAACGGCATGGCGTGCTACCCGTTCCATGATGATAAACATCCAAGCATGAAGGTGGATAAGCGTTTCCACTGTTTCGGCTGTCAGGCAGATGGCGACGTGATTGACTTTGCGGCAAGGCTGTATGGGCTGAATAATCTCGGAGCGGCTGTGAAGCTGGCATCTGATTTTGGGATTGATTATGATCATAAAGGGCGTGCCTCTCCACGTCCGGTGAAGAAAAAAATATCTGAGGAACTGAGGTTAAAGCAGGCAGAATTGCAGTGCTGCCGGATATTATCGGAGTATAACCATTTATTAGGAAAATGGAAAACAGAGTATGCGCCGGAAACTTTGGGGGAAGAATGGCATCCCCTGTTCGTGGAGGCTTTACAGAAGCAAACCTATACAGAATATCTGCTGGATACCCTGCTGAACGGTACGGCAGAGGAAAAAGCTGCCGTAATAAAAGAGCGTGGAAAGGAAGTGATGCGGATTGTGGAACGGATTTCAGGATTTGCCGCCCGCCACAAGGCAGGCCGTGATGAACGCAGCGGACTTGCTCCTGCCGGCACTGACGGTCGATGAGGTCAGGGAAAGCCTTTCCATGACACAAAAGGGGCAGACAGCGAACACAATCGGGAATTGTAAAACAGTATTCCTGTGTGACCCGCTTTTAAAAGGTGCAATCCGGCTGAACTTACTGACAGAACGGATCGATATTGTACGGGATGTGGGGTGGCGCAGGAACACCAGCGCACTTATGGACACAGATATTAAATATCTGCTCCTTTATTTTGAGGAAAACTATGGGCTGACCAGCGAAAAGAAGATTCAGGCTGCCCTGGCAATCGTGGCGAATGAGAACTGCTACCACCCGATTAAGGACTGCCTGAACGGGCTTGTCTGGGACGGTACGCCGCGCATCCGCTCCTGCCTGCGCCATTTCCTGGGGGCTGATGCGGATGATTATGTGGAGGAGATGCTGAAGCATTTCCTGTTAGGGGCAATCCGGCGTGTGTTCATACCCGGCTCAAAATATGAGGAAATGCTCTGCCTGGTAGGCGGGCAGGGGGCAGGGAAATCCACTTTCTTCCGCCTGTTGGCAATAAAAGATGAATGGTTCAGTGATGACCTGAAAAAGCTGGATGATGACAGGGTATTTACGAAATTGCAGGGGCACTGGATCATTGAAATGTCGGAGATGCTTGCCACCAGCAACGCAAAGAGCATTGAGGAGATCCGCTCTTTTATCAGCAGGCAGAAGGAAACCTACCGGACACCCTATGAATCCCAGCCGAAAGACCGGCTCCGGCAGTGCGTGTTTGGCGGTACGTCAAACCGGCTGGATTTCCTGCCCCTTGACCGTGCCGGGAACCGGCGGTTCCTGCCGGTGATGGTCTATCCGGAGGATGCAGAAGTACACATTTTAGAAGATGAGGACGGCTCCAGAGCCTATCTTTTGCAGGTGTGGGCGGAAGCCATGGAGATTTACCGGGGTGGGAATTATTCCATGAAGTTTGGCAAGTCCATACAGAAGAAATTGGCGGAGGTTCAAAAGGACTTTATGCCGGAGGACACCGAAGCCGGGATGATCGTCGGCTTTCTGGAAACCTATCAGGGGAACCAGGTATGCTCCAAACAGCTTTACCGGGAAGCCCTGCACCATGAATACGACGAGCCGAAACGCTGGCAGATCCACGACATCAATGAGATCATGAATTCCGTTGTCACCGGCTGGCGGTACTTTTCCAATCCCAGGGCGTTTGCCGGGTACGGCAGGCAGAAAGGCTGGGAACGCATACCGGATTCCGGCAACGGACTGTCCGGCAACGAAGCGGGTTTTTTGAAACTGACAGAGGAAGAAGCCCGGCAGTTGGAGCTTCCGAAAGAGTGGCTGGAGTGATTTTGTGTGCTGGTTGCCAGGCAGGTTGTTGTTTTGTTGCCGGGTTCGTTGCCGGTAAATCTACTGCCCTGTTGTCCAGAAAACCGCTTATTTTAGGAGAATTCTATTATTGTCTATATTTTTATGGCAACGAAAGCAACGAGGATTCCAAAGAAAATATAAAAAAGTAAAAATAACAGGCCAGACATTAGATTACAGGTTTTACGCTGTCCGTTGCCGGACTTCGTTGCCGTATCCTTGTCCGGCTTATTTCATTTATGGAGGCAGATGCTTATGCAGGAAAACAAAGAAAAGAAGAAAGAGAAACAGGATGGACGTAAAAAAGTGCAGTTTATTGTAACACGGGAGTTTTCCGGCAGCCAGACTATGCAGGAGGCCTTTGAACAGCTGATTGAGCGGCAGGCCTGCGGGCAGTTTGAGGAATGGCTGGGGCGGAAAGCAGGGTAAGGCGCAGGGAATACGGAAAAACGGGAAATTTGGAGGAATCCGTTGATAAATGGGCGGGGGCATGGTATTATACTGGTATCGTGTCCCTGTTCATAGAAAAGGAGAATGACTATGAACAGGAAAAATCAGATCAATCAGAAGATAACTGCCCTTTATTGCAGGCTTTCCCTTGAAGACAGCCGTGAGAATGAAAGCATGAGCATCAGCAACCAGAAGCTTATGCTCAAGGATTATGCCGAAAAAAACGGCATGTTCCAGTATGAATACTATGTGGACGACGGTTATACCGGGCGTAATTTCAACCGCCCTTCTTTCCAGCGCATGATCGCTGACATTAAAGCGGGGAAGGTCGGCTGCGTGATCACCAAGGATTTATCCAGGCTTGGGAGAAACTATATTGAAGCAGGCAGTTATATCGAAATCTTTTTCCCAAAGCACAATGTAAGGTATATCGCAGTCACGGACGGGGTGGACAGCCTGACAAGGCAGGAAATGGACATTACGCCGTTCAAAAATATCCTGAACGATATGTACAGCCGTGATATTTCCAAAAAAGTGCTGGCAGGGCGCATGACCCGTTCCAGACAGGGGAAGTTCTGCGGAGGGCAGCCGCCGCTGGGGCTGATGCGTGACCCGGATGAAAAAGGGCATCTTATCATAGACCCGGAAACTGCGCCGGTGATCCGCCGGATTTTTGAGCTTGCGCTGGACGGCTGGGGCTGTATGCGGATCGCAAAGCATCTGATGGATGACAAAGTGCCGATCACAAGGGTGAAAGCCAATACGGAATGCGATGTGAATTACTATTCCTGGGGCAGCGCAAGGATCAGCCATATCCTGCGGAATCCATTTTATAAAGGCGCACATCTGGTCTGCCGGACGCACCAGAAGGGCATCCGCTCCAATACATACGATATCATCCCCCGTGAGGACTGGGAAGTGATTGAGGACTGCCATGAAGCAATCGTCACACCGGCGGAGTGGGAACAGGTGCAGGAGATTATTGACCGCAGGCCGGCAATCATGAACGGGAACGCCTGTCCATTTTATAATATCTTCCATGGCATTATCTATTGCGCCACCTGTGGGAAATCCATGCAGGTGCGTTATGAGAAGGTCGGGAGAACCGGGAAGAACCGGTTTACGGGGAAAGAACGGGAGCCGATAGACAAGGCATACTATATCTGCCAGACTTATAACCGGCTGGGGAAGAACGCCTGCACCAGCCACAAGATCGAAGCAAGGGATTTATATAACCTTGTTCTGAAAGACATACAGGATCTGGCGGCTATGGCTTTGAAAGATGCAGACGTGTTCTATCAGCGGCTGTCTAGCCGCATGGAACGGCGTTATATGGCGGATGCTTCCGAAATGCAGAAAGAATGTGACCGGCTGGAAGCAAGGAACCAGGAGATAGACAGTATGTTTATGAGCCTTTACACAGATAAGGCAAAAGGTATCCTGACGGAACAGCGTTTTCTGAAGCTGACTGCCACGCTGGAGCAGGAACAGGAAGCCAACCAGAAGCGTCTACAGGACTTGATGCTGGTGATGCGCCGTACAGACGAGCAGGAAAGTGATGTCCGGACATTTATGCAGGAAATCCGCAAATATGCTGCAATCCAGGAACTGGACGAAGCTGTATTAAATCGACTGATTAATAAAATTTTGGTGGGTGAGGTCAGGAAGGTGGACGGACAGAAATGCCAGGAGGTTAAGATAGTTTATAACTTTGTTGGCGAGATACCAGAGATAGTAGAATAATATATGGTTGCCCTTCTCTCTTCTGAGGGAAGGGATTTTTAAACTTAAATAGTCCCCTTGATTTTGCATTTGACTAGCAAAACAAAAAGCTGCTCTTGACAATAAAATAAAAATATGGTATTTTTGATAAAAATAAAGAAGCTGCTAAAAATAGCAGCTGAAAGGAGCAGCGATGAATATTGATAAACAATTATTGGCCGCAGCGAATCTTAATCCAACCAAAAACAGTCGTCAGGAATACATATTTACCCTTTGCGAAAATATTGAACGTGGAGAATTGACTCTTCCATTATATCAGCGAGACATTAGTTGGACATTACAAAAGTGTGTCGATTTATTAAATTATCAACTTCTTAATAAATCACCCATATCAGCCATATCCATTAATGTAATTAATAATACGGATTCGCAGTATGCCGTTCCTCAAGTTTCTTTTATTAATAGAGATATACGTCCAGATATAATGAGAGGACAAATGTCGGTAGTGGATGGACAGCAAAGGTTGACAACAAATTTCAAGGCATATTCTAACCATTCAGATTTGAAAAATGTGGTTTTGGACTTAGGAAAAGGGGAATTTGTTATTAATAGTGAAAGTTTTCGTAGAAATCAGATACCGGTGGGAGTTTTACTAAATAAGGATGATTCAAAACTTATAAAATATACAGAAAAAAATAAAGCTTTGGCTTCTCCGACAGTTGTTAATGCGTTGCTGCAAATACGAAATAAAATAAAGACATATCAATATACAATTAATTTTGCAACTGATCTTTCGGAGGATGAACAAATTAATTGGTTCGAGGTTTTAAATAACGCTGGCAGTAGAGTTAGCATTATACAAATGCGATTTTCGAAATTAAAAGCACATGGGATAGACATTTATACACAATATGCAAATATTTATCGAAATAAAGTTTTAGAGCATGGATATGATTATTTTACCCCTCAAAAAACGAATGTTTCATATCCTATTGCAGCATTAAATCCGGCATATGAACTTCTTGTGTCTGGAAAACATTTAAATAATAATTTTGCACCGATGTCATCCGATACAAAAGAGAATCAACTCTGTAATCTAAAACCAGAAAAATTAAAGGAATGCTTTGATGTGACATTGGAGGCTTTGGATAAAGCATTGGAATTTATTGAGGATAATGATTTAGAAAAATATAATCGTTCAGATTACATAAACTATTTGCTTGGATACTTTGTTTTTCATAAAAAAGGAATTACTAATATGCAAAAGGATAAATTGATTAATTGGTATAATAATGTGAATTTTACCAATAAATCTAATACTGCAAGAAGAAAAATATATACAGAATTATTAGAACTTTAAACACATTTTCTACAATTATCCACCTAATATAATAAATTTCGAATTGAAAGGAGAAAAATATGGCTCTTATTGATACATACAGAAATAATGTTTCTCGAAAACGTACCGAACTTTCAAAGTTGTCTAATGATCGGGCAAAAGAAAGTGAAAAGAAAGCAAAGCAAAAACAAAAAATTGTGTCTGCAATGAATTCTTTGAAACACACATCGTCACAATCGACAATACGTTCCAAAAACTCTGAAATTGAACGCGCTGAAAAGGAAATTGCATCTATTGATAAAAAAATTGCTGAATTGGACAAAAAAATAAGCAAAAAGGACAAAGAAATTGCTGATGAAGAAAAAAAGGTGCGCAATGAAGAAGATAAAATAAGAAAGAAACAGGAGCAAGAAGATAAAAAACGGCAAAAGGAAAACGAAAAGGCATTACAAAAAATTAACCAAACTGTTTCTATTCAACACCAACAGCAAATAGACATGAAAAGAGATATTGAGATGTTAAAAGCTGTTCCTGAAAAAATTACAGTGCTGTTTTTTGCAACCAATCCAAAAGGAACTACACAACTTCGATTAGATCAGGAAGCCCGGTCGATTCAAGAAATGATTCGTAAATCAGAACATCGGGATTTTATTTCTTTCGAAACCAGATGGGCTGTTCGCCCTTTGGATATTTTGCAGGCGATTAATGAAGTAAATCCAGATGTTGTCCACTTTAGTGGACATGGGGTTGACACAGGAGAACTTGTGCTAGAAAATACAGATGGTTCAGCAAAAATTGTTACTAAAGAAGCGATAACACAAACAATTATGTCATCTTCTGATAAAATACATTTACTATTTTTTAACGCCTGCTTTTCTTATGATCAGGCGCATGAAATAATTCAATATGTGGATGCTGCAATAGGTATGACAACTTCAGTAAGTGACGAAGCTGCATGTACATTCGCAGCTCAGTTTTATTCATCGTTGGGATTTGGATTGTCCGTAAAAAAGGCTTTTGAACAAGCAAAGGGGGTGATGATGCTTGAATCACCAACAGAAGCAAATACACCTATGTTATACACAAAAGATGGCATAGATGCCGACATGTTATTTATTGTAAAACCAGCTGCTTTAGATATGTAGTCACTATATAAAATTAGAGAGGATACCTTTCTCTTTATTGGGAAAAGGTATCCTCTAATTTTGAGAGATTTATAAATATTACAACAGAAAAGGTGATAGCTTTTTATTCGGAAAAGTATTTCTCACAAAAGTCTTTTGCAGTCACGATTTGAATGTTTTCAAACTGCTCTATTACGAGGAGATCTTTATCTCCGCTGACAATATATAAAGCATGAGAATCTTTTGCACATTCCAGAAATTTGTTATCGTCGGGGTCACGGCATATTTCAACATGAGTAACAGGTTCGATAATTTCCATAGCTTTAATTAGCGGGCTTAAAATTGTTCTATTAATACGCCCTTGTTTTCTGTCAATCATCTCCTGCACGATTTCCTCATATTCGTTAATAATTTCTGTTGTAGCGCAGGCTGTTATCTTCTGACCAACAACAGCATTAAGAATTTCTCCCGGAAATCCGCCAAAAAATACACCAGAAATCAAAACATTTGTATCTATCACAATTCTCATACTCGTTTCTTCTTTCTAACCGATTTGATTATATCATTAACATCATTTTCATTATACCCAACAGACTTTGCCCATTTTTGCGCTTCGTCGAGTGAGGCTTCAAATTCTTCTGCAGAAGGAAGTTTTAAAGTTTTGAGCATGATAACATCTCCTGAAGTATATGCCACCAGTTTATCACCAGTATCAATCGATAGGAGTTTTCGGATGCTGACCGGCAAAGAAATCTGTCCCTTGGAAGAAACTGTTAATATTTGTGTGCTCATTTACTTATGCCCCTTTCGAGTAAGAATTTCTTACTTATATTATGCCATAGTATGAAAACATATACAAGAATAAATGAAAGCAAAACACAAAATGCCCCTACCCCTGTCTTTTCAAATAGAACTGGAATGAACTGTAGTCATCCACTTCCCGGTTTATCGGAAGCCCTGCGTTCATAAGAGCAGAGCCGGAGTACAGTTCTTTGCCGTCATTAACGCTGTACATAGCATCCGGAACAAGCCCTTTCGCACAGATATATTCCTGAGGACCGTTGCAAGTCAGGTTTGTGACAACCACGCTCAGCAGAGATTCCGACTTATCTTTAGAAACATGCTGCCATGCGGTCATATTCCCTGCCTCAAAAGGATTCGTCAGCCGATAGTAATCTCCCTTGATAATCAACGGATAATATTTGCGGAATAGATCGCTCTGCTCCTTGCAGATTTCCTGCTCTTTTTCGGACAGATGGGTGGCATCCAGCTCATACCCAAACGTCCCGCACATGGCTACCACAGCCTTCGTCTTAATCGGGACGAATTTACCGCTGTCTGAAATGTGCGCGCCCATGGTGCAGACCGGATACACAAAGGAAGTGCCGTAGTGGAGCTTTAATCGGTCAATGGGGTGATTGTTGTCGCTGACCCAGTACTGCGGATAGTAGTGGAGCATTGCCGCGTCATAACGCCCGCCTCCGCCGGAGCATCCCTCGAAGAGGATATCCGGGTGTGTCTTGATAATGTTGTCCATCACCCGGTAAAGTCCTAG
>ERZ808046.613-NODE-613-length-25969-cov-6.382280_pt1 | contig 25969 bp, 29 predicted proteins | sample MGYA00380196_ERZ808046 | MGnify/ENA primary metagenome ERZ808046 (study PRJEB31490, sample SAMN06133421) | mouse gut metagenome | isolation source: Z6_2 | host: mice | place: China: Chengdu | collected 2015-05 ...
CGAAAGCCATAACCTGCTCAAATTGCTCGACAGTAAACGTGTGGCCACGATTTTCGAAAGTTTTTCGCAAGGCCTCGGTCAAGACAGAACCCTCAAAGTCAAATTTATTCGCAAGATAGTAGATGTCGTAATAGTCTTTCATACGGCTGGAGAATTCCATCAGGCTAAGAATTGCATCGATTTTTTCAGCGATAGTCGTTTCCAGAGAGTATGTATTCACCGTAGGCGCTACAAAATCATCCAGCTGGGTAGGGATTCTGCGCTTTTCCTGATTCGGTACAATGACATCTCCTACGCCAAAATCAATACTGAACGGCGTTTTTGTGTTCTTGATTCTCACTACCAGAGAAGCACCAATACCTGCGTATTTCTTTGCAACTGCGATAGGTGCAATGTCCGTAATTTCAAACGTCACAAAATCATTACCGGTAGTTGTTGAAATGATTTCTTCCAGCACTTTCTTCAACTGCTCCGGGGTATTGGGAATCTTTCTGAGCAAGAAATCCACATCCACAGTTACTCGGCTATCAAAGTCGGTAACAGAGTAAAATGAACAGTCCGCCTTTCAGAACGAGGTTTTCGGCATACTTGGATTTTTCCAACCGACGCAGAAATTCTTCCTGGCAAAAAAGTTGAAGGCAAAGCTGATAGCTTCTTCCGCTTTCCTTACTTTTGTTTTTTAGCCGTGCAAGCACGGATGCAGCAATATCAGCCATTCAGCAGCACCTCCATCAATTCTGTAACTTTTTTATACACTCGCAGTTTCTTTGCATATGCGGAAAGGTTTTGTAGATTCTTCTTGGAATCATTCGCATAGGCATTCAGTGCCTTATTAAATATTTCATTATCCAGTCTTGAACGATATTTGAAGCAATCACAAATTGTACGCTCCCGATCATATACAGGAAGCATGACCCCATCAAAGTCATCGGTTATTCTACCAAGCTCATATATCTCCGATTGAACATAGTAAGTTTGCAACGCAAGTGCATCTACATCCAATTTTGTTCGGGACATGGATCTCGGTACAGCAATAGACCATTTACGAGGAGCAAAGTCACTATATCCGTAATGAAATAGCGCAGATTCTACGCAGACAATTCCCTTCGGAATCAGCGTTGCAAGGAGCTGTTCTTCAGAAGATGTATCTGCCTCTGCAAGCTGATAATAACCATGCCGGATGCGGTCAAGGTATCCCGCATTGCACAGATTGACAACATCGACAGCACGCATTCCTGCCGCAACGAAATCCGCTGATTTGGCAACACCGCCCTTTTCAATAAGGACTTGTTTTGTAACTGTTTTAATATCCACGTATTCACCAACTCTCATTCTTAAAAATCACGCACACTTAATCCGTTTCTGTGTATGTATTTTATTATAGCACTTAACTTCAAATAATCAATATTTTTACGCACATTTTTATATTTTCTGTGTGCGAATTTTTCTTATAATTAGCTTTCGCTTGATAACACATAATGATGTGATTACATCTGGTTAGTAAAAAACTGGGTACTGTCTCTTTACGAAGCAGCACCCAGCTTTCTGCTATATTTTAATTATCTCTCATGACTTCCACCATCATCCTTGCCCCCAGCTTAAAGCTGTTTTGAAACAGCAGGCAATCTGTTATGGTCTGATATTCTCGCACACAGTCTGTGTATTTGGAGAATAACTCTTTCTGCTCGTCAGTCATGGTGGCTTTGAGCTTTTCTTCGTTCCTACAGATCAGCTCCAGTAGCTTCTTATACTCCTTGTAGGAAGAAGTATCATATTCCATTGGCTCAATATTGCCATACCAAAATTCTTCAAGGATTTTCATACTGCATCCTCCCCGTAAATCATTTCACGGAGGACAATTTCCTCTGCCCGGTTATGGATGCTGCTCATAGCTCGGACCCATGCCATTTGATCTTTTGCTTTCAATTCCTCAGTTACAGACTCGGCTTCCTGCATCTGCCTGATAATCAGCTGCAATCTGTTCTGCGCCTGCTCATTCAGATCGGCGAGATAAGTCCAAAGCTGACCTTCCAGAATGAGATGGTTAAACCGCATAGGGTGATTCTCTTTGAGATAATCACGGTGCATCCGACCGTACTTTCCAATGGTTCGTTCTTCGTTAGGGAGTTTCAGATCCTGAATGTAGTAATCTCCTGCCAGCACATATTCAATGCTGTTATTCTTCATTTTGTTTTCCATAAACTTGACCTCGATTTCATGATTTTTGTCACATCGAGACTCACTGGTGTAGTGATGGTGTAGTAGCACCACCCTCAAGTCAGAAAAACCTTGATATTACTGGATTTTTAGAGATTTCTACAAATCCTGCCGTGGCAGACGAATAATATTTTTATCATCGATTTGCATTTCCTTTCTTTTTGGTTCAAAGCCTTGTATTTACTGGCTTTGCGGGACTTTTTCGTTATCATTCATGAACGCTTTCTTTCGCAAAAGTCTTTGCTATTTTCCATATTTAAGTTGCCGGAAGGTGCAAATCCGGGTGCAAACCATATCAGTTTGCACCTCGGCTTTTTACCATAAGGACGTCCTGAAAACAAGGCCGGACTCTGCCTATTCTCCTGATGCCACTCTGCTCATTTCCTCGCTGGCCTCCTCGAATCCTATGTGGGTATAAGTATTTAAGGTGACACCGATATCCGAATGTCCCATAATATACTGTAGCGTCTTGGGATTCATACGTGCCGCCGCCATCTTGGAACAAAATGTATGCCTGCACACATGGGGCGTCACTTTAGGCATCTGCAGCTTATAAATCTTATTATATTTTTCGCAGATATGCTGAAAATACTTTTCCCAATGTAAGGCCACCATAGGATGCCCATCCTTATCAAGGAATAAGAAGCCTGCATAACCGTCAATATTCGGCTCCACTTTAGGCTTTACTCTTGCTTTCATTATCCTGCGGAAACATTCTGCTACCTCCGGTATCATGGGAACCTGCCTTATACCGCTTTCTGTTTTCGGCACTACCACTTTATAACCGATTTCATTATAGCGCTGCAGTTGATGGTCTACATTGATTTTCATATTTTTAAAATCAATATCTGCTTTGGTAAGCCCCACAAATTCGGATATACGAAGGCCAGTGTTTAAAAGAATATAGATTCCGTCATAATACTTTTAAACAGGTTCTCTTTGAATGTCCGTATAACGGTCCTGATCTGACTTGGATTCACGACATCCTTATCAAGCTTACTCTTTTTTGCACCGGAATAACCTTCATCCTCATCCATTTGCTGCCAACGCATAGTTCTTGAAAGACGGTCTCTATACTCTATAAGCTGTCTCATCAATCTGGCGCCATTTTTTGTGACATCCGTTTCGATCAGAAATATATCTTCTCCTACATTGGCACCATCCACGATTGCCTGTTCTCTTGTATATTCACTGACAACATTTTCATCAAAAAATGCAAATGTACGCTTATCAGGTGTTGCTGTAAGCCCGATTATAAAAGCATCAAAATATGTCAGCACCTGGCTCCATGCGTTATAAATGGATCTGTGGCATTCATCGACTATAATGCAATCAAAGAATTCCGGAGGATATTTTTCATTATACACAACCTCTTTTGGCGCTTTTGATTCCGCTGTAACATACTCTTCAAAAGGTACTTCTTCTGCCCCTTCATCAAGTTCCTCTCCCTTAAGGATTGAATACATTCTCTGAATTGTACTTACACAAATCTGAATATCTGCGGGTATATAAGAATCCTTAAGTCTTCTTACTCCGTAAAGCTGTGAAAAATTTCTTGGATCATCATTAGACGTATATGCCAAGAATTCCCTTTCAGCCTGTTCTCCCAGACTCTTCGTATCCACAAGGAACAGTATCCTTTTCATCTTACCATACTTAAGCAATCTATATGCTGCTGTTATAGCCGTAAAAGTCTTTCCTGCACCCGTTGCCATTTGGACATTGCTTTGGGTCTGTTTTCTGCAAACGATATATCCAGATTATTGATGGCTTTTATCTGGCACTGATTTTATAATCCTGCTGAACCCACTTAAAAGTACTATTCGCATATCTGGAAGACTGTTCTTCAACTGTAGTGATTTTTTCACCCAACTCGGTTTTTTAGCCTCAACTACTCCAACAGGCTTCCCTTCTACAAAAAGTGCATAGTCAACCGGTCCGGTGCTGGTGGGAAATTCGCGCGCCGCAACTCCAAGCGAAGCTGTAAGATTCAATTTGCTCATATCCTGAACAGTCCACCCCGACTGTTCAAGTTTTCCATCTATTACCAATCGGGCTCGTTCCTCTGGCTGCATAAACGGCACTTCCTTTCCTAATTCCATAGACCATGAGCGGCATTATTGAATGACAACCCACATTCCATCACGCTTAGATCCTATACGTTCTATTTTTCCTTTTTTCTGAAGACTAACAAAAGTACGCTCAATAGTACGTTTTGTAACTCCTGTCTCTGTCGCAATTATATCGGCCGTTCTATCCGAATCTTCGATTAGCAATCCCAAAACAGCCTTTTCCGTTTTATTCAAACCGACGTTTTTGTTGCTTAGTTCCAATACCTTTTTGTCAAAAGGTATCTTACACTTTATATAATTATCTGTGATTTCAAAAACTTCCTTGCCATATTTTTTAAAATGATTTTATACAAAGCTCAGCCGACTCACCAGAGTCCGTTTTATGGGGCTAAATAAATGGTATGATAGTTCTATCTTAAGAAAAAGAGGCATCTTATCATGAATAAATATATTGACCCCAAAGCGAACACTTATAGTCTTATTGAGTTTCAGTCCAAGTATGGCACCGAACAGGCCTGTGAGCAGGCATTATTCCAACTGAAATGGCCCGGCGGTTTTAAGTGCCCCATATGTGGAGGATGCCATTTTACTGTCGTACGCGGCCGCAGGCTTCCCCTATATCAATGCACGGAGTGCCGCCATCAAGCCTCTGCAATCACAGGAACTATTATGGAAAACACAAAGCTGTCCCTGGTAAAATGGTTCCTTGCCCTGTATTTTATGGCAACCAATAAAGATGGAATCTCTGCAATGGCTTTGGCTAAATACATTGATATCACCCTGAAAACTGCCTGGGCCCTCCTGCATAAAATCCGCAGCGCTATGGGTAAGCGTGAAAACATTTACCAGCTTGGCGGCTCCGTCGAAATGGATGAAGCCTTTTTCGGAGGAAAAGCAGCGGGTAAACGTGGGAGAGGCAGTGGAAATAAGGCAGAAGTAGCCGTTGCCCTCCAAATAAATGCCGAAGGCCATCCCCAATATCTGAAAATGCAGGTCATACCGGATGCAAAAGGAGAGACCTTATTAGCTTTTGCAGAAAAAAATATAATGGAAGGAAGTACAATCCATAGTGATGCTTTCAGGTCTTATAATGCGCTCTCCTCAAAATACAGCTGTGATATGCAGAAATATGATCCCAAAAGTAAGGATGAGCAATTAAAATGGCTCCATGTAATGATCTCAAACATCAAAGCCAATATAGAAGGAGCATATCATGGCTTGGGAAGAACCTATCTGCAACGATATCTGGACGAGTTCTGCTACCGTTTTAACAGGCGTCACAACAAGAAGCCAGTATTCGACCACTTGTTAGCATGTAGCGTATGGGCACCCTATAAGACGATAGCTGAGCTTGGTATATAATCATTTATATTATTTTTCTCCTATACTTGGGGGTAAAGACAATGTGATACTTACACATCCATTTCGTGTGGGCCAGATCATTGGCTTTGTTTGCCATAAAAATCACCTTTCCTTTCCGTAATAGTGGCTGGACACCTCTATTATACGAGCGGAAAGGTGATTTTTGTGTAGAACCTGTTGCCTCCCCCCGCAAAGCAGGGGGTTTTTTGTTTCACACGACTCCGTTTTTCGGAACACGAAAAACTCCGTCATGCTCAACAGGCTAAAGCCCATAAATAAAAATCAGCGGCTGTATGCAACCGCTGATAAAAAACAAAAAACTTAAACTACCTGTATTTCACACTTACATTTCCACTGTTAGTTTTGGCCTTCACATGAAAGCCCGGCCTTTCCCCCACATCTCCCTGTGCCAAATTTCCCTTCTTATTATAAGAAAGCTTCTGATCAAAATCTGTCCATATGTTCCCGCTCCCGGTCTCAGCCTGAAAGTGAAAGGATGCATCATCGGGAATCGTAACATTCACATTACCGCTTCCGGCCCGAAAAGCCAGATCACCTGTCAGGCTCTCAGCCTTCACCGTAACATTTCCGCTGCTGGTCTCTATTTTTCCTTCTCCAACGAACTCTTCAAGCCTTACATTTCCGCTTCCGGCCTCCGCGTCTATACTGCCTTCCAGCTTTTCTCCGGTAATATTACCGCTCCCTGTGTGAAGCGTTATCCTGCCCTTTAAATTTTCCACATGCAGATTCCCGCTTCCGGCCTGGATGGATATCTTTTCTGCCTCGGTATTTTTCCATCTGATATTTCCGCTCCCGGCGCCTGCCGCAAGACTTCCCCCCGACTCAATACAATCTGTTTCGGAAGTAATATTTCCGCTTCCGGTCTGCAGGGAAAGCATTTTTAAGCTCTTTTGGGGAATGTAAACCTCTATCCTCTCACCTTCCCCCGGCCAAAATCCAAACAGTACGAAAGAGAGTCCTTTCCCTCCTGTAACCACAGCCTCCTTCTCCCCAGACCAGGACACACTGGCCTTAGCTCCCGCACGATCGCTGTAAAGATACTCTTCAATCACAATCCCATTAGCAGCGGCGTTATCCTCGGCAGGGTAAACCCTGATATTCTTGCTTCCATACTCCAGGGTCAGTTTTTCCACCTCTGAAAGCGGCAGCTCTATCACATTCCGGAGCTTTGCTTTTCCTCCAAAAACAACAGATGTCATCCTCTCTGTCCCTCCCTGCTCTGATCGATATCTTACACTCATAGCACTGATTCCTCCGACTGCAATGAGCATTATTATTCCGGCAGCCAGTAATATGATTTTATTCTTCCCCACTCAGACCACCATCCCTTTCTCTGCCGCCTCTTATTACCGAATTAATCCATGAAGCAGCAGAATAGTACAGTGGAACCGTGAGAAAAATAATCCATCCCGGATGCCACAGAAACCAAAAAAATCCAAGGCAAAGATAAATCAATGTTGCCAAAACCGGATAGGCAAAATGGTATGCATTCCCGTTCTCAATTGCACTCACCAGCGAATGCCAGATTGGAATTAACAGAAACAAAAGCCATCCCGGATGCCATGCGCCAAAAACACACCCAATCACAAAGTATACTATCACAATGATGGCCGTTATGGGAAAACGATGAAGGAAAAAATCCCTCGCCTTGTACTTTTCGCCATTCACATAAACTCCATTTTTATCAATATGAACATTATCTCCGCCGGTATGGTCATCTACATGAATACCGTCCCAGCCCACGTGAACCTCGCCGTCCTTACCCTTGACATGAACACCTCCAAATCCTACATGGACATACTCTTCTTCCCCATCTTTAGAACTTCCGCCATCAGTCTCTCTGTAAGGCTCTTCTACATACATCCCTTCCCCGGCATCCGGCACATCTGCATCTGTTACCTCAGCGTCCGCTCCGGCTTCCTTCCCTGCTTCCACAATACTCACACCCGTCTCCTGCCGGACTTCCTCCGGTTCCGGCATCGGAATTTCATCCTCAGTTTTCAGCAGTTCATCCAATGATATCTTGTAAAGCCGCGCCAGTAAGATCAGGTTATCGGTATCGGGGGACGCTTCCGCCCGCTCCCACTTACTCACCGCCTGTCTGCTGATTCCCAGTTTTTCCGCCAGGGCTTCCTGGGAAAGATTGTTGCTCTTTCTCAAATTCACAAGCCGATTTGCAATCTCAATATTCATTCTTTAATCCTTTCACACCTGTGGCACCGTAAGTGACAGTGCAGGTAATTTTTTTATGAGCAGATTATATCTGGTTTTCCTCAGGTTGCACTACCAACTTTAGTTTGAGCCCCGCAACTATTGGTTGCCATGTGATAAATACGCCGTTTTTTACTCTTTATTTCTGATATAGGTGATAAAACAGTTTCCGTTTTGTTCGAACCATTCCTTGGAGTCATTCATCCCCACCTTGTAAATCGTACCTGTTTCCGGATTCATAACAACTGTATTTTTTTCATTGTAACCTACGATCAGGACTGCCGCGCCATCTTCCAGCATCGCCAGCACCGGAATTTCCTGATCTACATAATAGAGGACAGAATCCAGGGTGCATCCGGTTAAGTCAAGCACCTGTACCTCCGGCAGGCTTTCCCGCAAAATAGCAAGTACCGGCTCTCCTCTGCTTAACATATATTCGGAATTCCTGACCACTCCTTCGTACTCCAGCATGGCGTCCAGGCAGACCGCAAGGGAATTTTTGGTTTCCGTAACCGCCTTTTCCTGTATGGCCATAATCTGATTGCTCAGTCTCCGATTTCCTTTCATCCATACATAGTAACCGCCTTCATTAATAACTACTCCTGAGATGTCGTTTGCCTGATTGATTGCACTGCCTTCGTCAGTATGAATACTCTCCACCCCATATTTTCCATATACATAATATCTTTCTGTCTGGTCCTCAGATTCTTCAAAAGTAATATTTCTTCCTCCCTCGAACAATACTTCCCTGGGTGTAAGATGCTTCATGGAGGATTTCTCAATTGTTCCTTTCAGCGCAATCTGTGTCAGTTTCTCATATTTTTCTGTTATGACTGTCTCAATAATATTTTTGTTCTCCGGCACGGTTTCCGCGTTCATAATCTGGTCATCCCTGACCTCTTCATAACCGCCCTCCTCCGTTCTGGCTACCCTGGACAGAATGATCTGATTACCGCTTACCTTTCCTTCCACCACATAGATACCGCTTTGCCGGTAGGACATCAACTCTCCTTCCGTCTCATTTTCAATCTTCACACAGTACATGGGAAAAATGGTATTCCCGGTATTATCCCTCATAATATCGCTTTCTCTGGCAATTCCATATATTAAATCCTCCCCCATAAAGCCGATGGGCGAGACAACCTCTCCTTCTCCTGCCCTGATGCTTTTTTGCTTCCCGGTAGTCAGATTCATCAGTACCAGTTCTCTGCCGGCATAGACATTTTCCCCCTTCTGCCATACCGCCATCCTGTTGCTGTCAGAAACCTTGTAGCTTCCCTCTGCAAGATGATCCGCTACTGCCTGGCAGGTTCGGCTGACAACATTGATACCGTAAATTTTATCTTCCCACTTTAAATACAGGATGCTGTTCCTGTTAACATAGGAAAGCTGCTCTACCTCTTTCATCAGAAGAGACTGGGCCTTTTGAGAGGGAATGTACACCAGCTCTTCCACCGTATTCACTGTTCCATCATAATAGTACAGGGAAATACCCACCTCACCTTCATGGCGTCCCCGGTTCATATATCCATAGACAAGAAAAGATACGTTTCCTCCCTCGTCTACGTTTAATATTTTGATTCCATGCTCATCATACATGGCTCTCTCGTCCTGATTCTCCTCATCATAAAATCCAAACAAAAGAGCCATCTTATTATCTGTTATATTGTAGCTGTAAAGGCGGTTTCCGGTTATAAATGCCAGGCTGTCTCCGCCTTCGCTTTCCATCAGAGGAACCTCTCCGCTGACGATCCCCAGCATGATCTTATTATCGCTGTACACGTGATCAGAGGCATTAAAAAGCTGATCCATACTCCTCTCATAATCCAGCAGATACATTCTGTCCGTCGTATACCGCACTCTGTAAAACTCTTTTACCCGATAATAATTCTTACTTTTATCCTCCGGAACCGAAACATAGTATTCCAGCAAAAAGCTTCCTGTCTGCTCTGCCAGTTCCTTGATCGTGATCTGCGGCTCTCCTTCCCGCTTCACCTCCAAATCCCCCCACGTAACCTGCTTAAAGCTGCTGTGAATATCTACCTTTCCAAAGGAAGAATTATCTCCGTCCGCATTGGACTCCATATATTTGGTAAGTGTTTTGGCCGCTTCCTTATCAAAAGTTTTCCGGGAAAAGTCGTCCACATAGTTCAGCTTATCCTCCACGTGATAATCCTCTGTGCTGACCACCCTGGTATAATATCTTACTTCCTTTCCTCCCTCCAGCGTCAGCAGAAGAACCAGCATATATTCCTGATTTACATCGATGAGGTCCTTGAGTCCGAAGGATAAAGATATTAAATCTTCCACCTGTTCAAATTCCTCTATCCGGGTATTCTCAACCAAACGCCCTCCGTCCAGGCTTCTGACCTCGAACCCTATCCCTCTGACAGCGGTTCCGTAAGTATTGATCTCCAGTTCAATCCGTCTGCCGGATGTGAGGGGTGTGATGCTTTCCCGCATCTGGCTTACCTCCATGGCCTCAGCATAGCCATGCATCTGATTGATCCGGTACCCGTCATAGCTCACAGAAACTACAGGATACGTGGCTTCCGGCATCTCCATGGTCATGTCCGTATTTCCCTGATTCATAAAATCACTGATCACGACCAGCGCCATTACAAAAACACTCAGCACAATAGCCGCCTTAATAATTGCCTTTTTCATACTGCTCCCATCTACTGTCTCATCAGCTTCTGCAGAGTTGTGTCCACATTAAGGCTCTCTGCCATTCTGCTGATCTCTGATTCCTTTTTTTCCGCTTTTTCATCTTCCTTATGGCGCTTTGTGGCCCTTATCAGAATATTTTTCGGCGTGTGCTCCATATCAATAAATTCCAGCACCTGTGTATCGTAGCCCATCTCCCCCAAGAGCCCGGCCCGCATTCCGTCAGTGATCAGCGCCGCCATCCTCTCCTTCAAAAGCCCGTATTTCAGCACCGGTGAGAGCATCTCATTTTTGATCTGTCCGTTAACTTCATGCTGGCAGCATGGCACCGCAAAGATCACCTCCGCTCCCCAGTTCACCGCCTTCATGATGGCATAATCTGTTGCCGTATCGCAGGCATGAAGGCTGACCACCATATCCACCCTCTCCATTCCCTGAAAGGTACGGATATCCCCCTGATAAAAACAGAGCTTCTCATACCCATATTTCTGTGCCAGAAGGTTACACTTTTCAATAACGCTCGTTTTTAAATCTAATCCTGTTATCTGTACGTCTATTCCCTTTAATTCATGCAGATAATAATACAGGGCAAAGGTCAGATAAGACTTTCCGCACCCGAAATCAATGATATGTACTGTCCCCTCTTTATGAAGTGTAGGCAAAATATCTTCCACAAATTCCAGGTAACGGTTAATCTGCTTAAATTTATCATATTTGGAATGGACTATTTTTCCGTCTCTGGTCTGTACTCCCAAATCGATCAAAAAGGGAACCGCTTCATCCTCCTTCAGAATATACTGCTTGGTTCTGTTATGGGAAACATCCGGCCGGAGCGCGCCCTGTCCGTTTTTATTTTTTCGCCTCTTTAATGTAATCTTCCCTTTTTTGCTGACCAGCGCCTGCAGCCTTTCATCCATGGTCTCTGCTTCCAGTTGACCAAACTCCGATTCCATGCAGGCTATAATCCTGTCCTGCATTTTTTCTTTTTCATAGTTTTCATGAAAAACCTGTGTCCCGCGCCATATGGTTTCCTGAAAGCACAGAGCCCCCTTCACCATAACCGGACGTATCTTTATTTTGAAAGCTTCCCCACCTTTTCTGGGATTGCTGATAATGATCTGATAAAGCCTGTCCGATAAAAAATCAGACAGATTTTCTCTTAATTCTTCCATTTTTACCTCTCTGAGCCCCGCAAAGTTCTTTGCCGAAATACTTACAGAATAAATCTTTACAGGAATAAATATAGCCATAACTTTAGCGTCATGACTATATTTTACTTATTTACCTGCCAAACCACAACCAAAACTTTATATGAATCCTAAAATCTGAGGATTCCCCGCCGGGAATTATGCCTTCTCTTATAAATCTCATAAAACAGCAGGATTTGTATTAAATCCCCTGTCCACTTCCATTTTTCCGGCGACGGCTCTTCCCCTGCGCCATCCGGATTCTCCTTACGGCTCTTTTCATCCTCTCTCTTAATGCGGTCCAATATATCTCCCGACAATTTGTAGAGTTGCCACCTGTCCGGATATTCATCGTAGATCATGCTTCCCTCATAATCCAATTTGTCCAGAATGCTGCTTATGGTCTTCTGATACCGCTTCGCCTCAGCCGGATACATCTGCTGTAAATATTCCAAATCTCTGATTATGGAGTCCTCATCCTGATAATACATGGGAAGGGGATAGGTCATATAAAAAGGCATTATTTTCCGATCATACATATGGATAACTTCCTTTTCTCTTTACAGCTATCATATGCTTTTTGGAAGCTTTTGGTACTCCCCAATACAAAAAGGGGCTTTTCCGCCCCTTTTGTTCCACACCAGCCGCCCCGCCAGGGCTGTCTGATGCTCTGTTTACTTAATGACATGAATACGGGCCAGCGCTCTCTGCAGCGCCGTTTCTGCCCGGAGAATATCCGTTTCAGGCGTCTTGGTACGCAGCCGCTCCTCGGCTCGTGCTTTGGCTGCCTCTGCACGGCTTCTGTCGATCTCATCAGGCCATTCGATAATTTCTGCCAGAATGACAACCTCCTCCTGCAAAATCTCCACAAAGCCTGCATGAAGAGCTGCCTCCTTTGTTCCCTCTTCCCCGGTAATTGTCAGGATACCCGGACTTATGATCACCGTTGTGGGAACATGTTTTTTGTAGATACCGATCTCTCCCTCAGTGGTATTAAACTCCACCATGGAAACCTGTCCTTCAAAAAACACACGGTCGGGAGTAATGATCTTAAGTGTAAATAAATTGTTATCTGCCATCTGTTCCCTCCCCGTATTTATTTCACGCGGGCAAGTACATCATCAATACTTCCTGCATTTAAGAAGTAGCTTTCAGGAATATCGTCATGCTTTCCTTCCAGAATCTCCTTGAATCCGCGAATGGTTTCGGTGATGGGCACATACTTACCGGTATATCCGGTAAACTGCTCCGCCACAAAGAAAGGCTGTGACAGGAACCTCTGTACCTTTCTTGCACGGGAAACTACCAGCTTATCACTCTCAGAGAGCTCATCCATACCCAGAATTGCGATAATATCCTGCAGCTCTTTGTATTTCTGAAGAATCTCCTGCACGCCTCTGGCTACCTGATAGTGTTCTTCTCCCAAAATTCTGGGATCCAGAATTCTGGAAGTGGACTCTAAGGGGTCAACTGCCGGATAGATACCCAGCTCCACGATAGATCTGGACAAAACTGTTGTGGCGTCCAGATGGGCAAAGGTAGTGGCAGGCGCAGGGTCTGTCAGGTCATCTGCCGGCACATATACTGCCTGAACAGAAGTGATGGAACCATTCTTGGTGGAAGTGATACGCTCCTGGAGCGCACCCATTTCCGTCTGCAGTGTAGGCTGATAACCCACCGCGGAGGGCATACGCCCAAGCAGAGCGGAAACCTCAGAACCGGCCTGGGTGAAGCGGAAAATATTATCAATGAAAAGAAGCACATCTTTTCCACCCTTGTCACGGAAATACTCTGCCATGGTAAGTCCCGAAAGACCAACCCTCATTCTGGCTCCAGGGGGCTCGTTCATCTGACCAAACACCATGGTGGTTTTGTCGATAACCCCTGACTCCTTCATTTCATAGTACAGATCGTTTCCCTCTCTGGTTCTCTCTCCAACACCGGTGAACACGGAATAACCGCCGTGCTCTGTTGCGATATTTCTGATCAGCTCCTGAATCAATACCGTCTTACCAACACCGGCTCCGCCGAACAGACCGATCTTACCACCCTTCTGATAAGGGCAGAGAAGATCCACTACCTTGATTCCTGTCTCCAAAAGCTCCTGCTGTGTAGACTGTTCAACAAATTCAGGCGCCGGTCTGTGAATCGGCTCAAAAGTCACATCCGTAGGCGCCGGCTTATTATCAATGGGCTCTCCAAGTACATTGAACATACGTCCAAGAGTATTCTCACCAACCGGAACACTGATAGGCGCTCCTGTTGCTATTGCTTCCATTCCTCTCACTAATCCGTCGGTAGAACCCATGGCAATACATCTGACCGTATCATCACCCAGATGCTGTGCTACCTCCACAATAAGCGGTGCTCCCTCTTTTAAAGGAATCCTTATCGCTTCATTGATTTCTGGCAGTCTGCCGTCTGTAAATTTGATATCCAGAACGGCACTGATAATCTGTGTAATTTTTCCCGAGCAGGTTTGGCTGCCCGTCTTTATATCTGCCATTTTTCCTCCATTTCTTCCCAACAAACGCAATGGCTTTCCGTAAATCAGCCTGCTCTAGTCAAACCATTGGGAAATATTTTTCCTATACTTTTAAGATATTGCGTTTGCTCCCGCAATTATTTCTGTCAGTTCCTGTGTAATGGAACCCTGGCGCGCTCTGTTATACAGCAGTGTCAAATTGTCTATCATTTCCTCTGCATTGCTGGTAGCCGAATCCATTGCCTGCATTCTGGCTCCGTTTTCACTGGCTACCGCCTCAATCATACCGCCGTAAATCAAACTTGTGATGTACTTGGGTATGAGGAGGTTCAGAGCTTCCTCATCTTCAGGCTCAAAATTCATGGGCGCTTTATCCCTGTTTTCTGCGGCCTCCTCCTGTCCATCCACTGCTTCCTCACCGATTTCTACCGGCAGGAGTTTTAACAGGGCAGGCACATGAACTACCGTATTTTTAAATCCGGTATACGCAAGGTAAATCTCACTGATCTCACCCTTTGAAAAGCCCTCCAGCAATTCCCTGCTGATCGCCATGGCATCCGCATAAGCAGGCTCCTCGATAATGTCTGAGTAGTCGGCCCTGATTTCATACCTTCTCTGCAGGGCCTCTCTGCCCTTTTTGCCAATTGCATAAATTGCCAAATCCTCACCGGCCAGCTCCCCGTTTGTGATCAGCTTGATCACGTTGGAGTTATAGCCGCCTGCCAATCCTCTGTTTGATGTGATCACAATCACAGCCTTTTTCCCGGATTCCCCGGATTTCAGATATTTGTGATCCAGGTTCTTCGTCCTTCTCAGGATGGAGTTGACCGTATCGTACATACAGTGGAAATAGTTTTTGGATCTGTCGGCATTTTGTTTTGCTCTCTGCAGCTTAACGGTAGAAACAAGCTTCATGGCCTTGGTAATCTGCTGGGTACTCTGGATACTGCCTCTGCGCCGCTTTATATCCCGCATTGAAGCCATAATAAATCCCTATGCCTTTCTCATCCTTGCTTATTTAAAAATGCTGCTTTGAACTCTTCGATTGCCTTCTTTAAGGTTTCTTCCGTCTTCTCGGATATTACCTTTTCAGATGCAATGGCATTTGGAACCTCAGGATATTTGGTATCCAAAAATTCAAACAGTTCCGCCTCAAATCTGGTAATATCTCCCGTAGGCACATCCAGCAGATACTTATTGGTAGCTGCATAAATAATGATTACCTGATACTGTACCGGCATGGGCTTATACTGAGGCTGCTTCAAAACTTCCTTTACTCTCTCGCCCTGTGCCAGCTTTTCCTTGGTATCTGCATCCAGATCGGAACCAAACTGGGAGAAAGCAGCAAGCTCTCTGTACTGTGCCAGCTCCACACGGATAGGAGCGGCAATCTTCTTCATAGCTTTAATCTGCGCTGCACCGCCCACACGGGATACAGACAGACCTGCGTTTACAGCAGGGCGGAAACCGGAGTTAAACATCTCCGTCTCCAGATAAATCTGGCCGTCTGTAATGGAAATAACATTGGTAGGAATGTAAGCAGATACGTCACCTGCCTGAGTTTCAATAATGGGAAGCGCAGTAAGAGAACCCCCGCCATATTCATCGCTCATTCTTGCCGCTCTCTCGAGAAGCCTTGAATGCAGGTAGAATACGTCGCCGGGATACGCCTCACGCCCGGGAGGACGCTTAAGCAGCAGGGAGAGTGTACGGTATGCCGTTGCATGCTTACTCAGGTCATCATAGACTACCAGCACGTCTCCTCCCTTCTCCATCCATTCTTCACCGATTGCACAGCCTGCATAGGGTGCAATATACTGCAGAGGGGCAAGCTCACTGGCCGTTGCAGCAACCACCGTAGTGTAGGCCATAGCTCCGTATTCTTCCAGCGTGTTCACAATGGAAGCCACCGTAGATGCCTTCTGGCCGATGGCAACATAAATACAGTTTACGCCCTGCCCTTTTTGATTGATGATCGTATCAACGGCAATAGCAGTCTTACCGGTCTGCCTGTCGCCGATAATAAGCTCACGCTGTCCCCTTCCGATAGGCACCATGGCATCAATTGCCTTAATACCTGTCTGCAGAGGGGTATCAACTGATTTTCTGGTGATAACACCAGACGCAACTCTCTCGATCTTACGATATTTATCTGTCTGTATGGGGCCTTTCCCATCGATAGGCTGCCCAAGAGCATTTACCACACGTCCCAACATGGCATCGCCTACAGGAACCTCAACCACGCGGCCGGTCGTCTTAACCGTGTCCCCTTCGTTGATGTTCTTCTGGCTTCCGAGAAGTACCGCACCTACATTGTCTTCCTCCAGGTTCAGCACCATTCCGTACACTTCCCCGGGGAATTCCAGAAGCTCTCCCTGCATTGCGTTTTCCAGACCATGTACACGGGCGATACCGTCAGCCACCTGAATAACGGTACCCACATCTGAAACTTCAAGCTCTGAAGCATATCTTTTAATCTGCTCTTTAATGACAGAACTGATTTCTTCCGGTCTTAAATTCATGGTTCTTACGCACCTTTCTTTCTTGTTGCTCTTCCTATATTTGAGTTTTAAGCAGTTCCCGCTGCATTTTAAACAGCTTGCTCCTTACACTGCTGTCCACTACCCTGTCACCGATACGGATGACCATTCCTCCAATCAGGTCTTCCTCCACCTGATAATGCATTTCCATCTTTTTAAAGGATGTGGTAGAGAGCAGTCTGTCTTCTATTTCTTTCTTTTTGGCTTCGCTTAAAGCAAGCGCCGTGGTCACATAGGCAACTCCTACCCCTTTAAGCTGCTTCACCTCATCTGTAAAGTAATCCAGAATGGCGTCTATCTCCCCATATCTGTCCTTACTTACAATAAGGTGCAAAAATCCAAGAAGCGCTCTGGAGATACGCCCCTCAAAAACCTTTTCAAGGACTTCAAGCTTTTCCTCTTTCAGAATCTTGGGATGATTCATCAGCTTCCCAAAGTCCGGGTTTTCACCAAGCAGCGTTTTAAGAGTGAGGACTTCATCTAGAAACTCATCCTCCCTGCCTTCTTCCACAGCAAGCTCAAACAAAGCCTCTCCATATGTCGCTCCAATTAGCTTTGCCATGTGCTCTCACCTATTTCCTTTAACGTTTCATTTACCAGGCTTTCCTGTATAGCTGTATCAATAGATGCTTTTACCACCTTGCCGGCCATCATGGATGCAAGCACTACCATCTCACGTTTCACATCGTCTGCGGCTTTCTGCTTCTCAAGCTCGGCTTCCACCCTGGCTCTCTCAATGATCCTTGCGGCTTCTTCCTTTGCCTCAGCTACAATTTTATTCTCGTTCTCCATGGCACGTTTTCTGGCATCACTTAAAATTTCTTCCGCTTCCCTGTCAATGTTCTTAAGCTTTTCTTCATATTGAAGTTTAAGCCCTGCCGCATCTTCTTTATCCTTAGCCGCATTATCCAGCTCATCCTTTATCTTTTTCTGCCTTTTGGCAAGCATCTCCCTTACCGGATTAAACAGAAAATAAGATGCCACAAGAAACAGCGTAAAGATGGCAATGATCATAAGCGTGGCATCCGCCAGAAGCTGCAGGTCAAGGTCAAACAATCTGGGTTCCATCCGTAAACCTCCTTTCTCTCCCTATTAGTTCAAACTGCCCTCTCATTTCTGCCGGAAGTTCATTCCCTCCCGGACAGCACAAATTTCCGAAACGGCTTCAGACATTTTGGAAATTTGCGGGCAAACATTAGTTTTTCCCAAGCAGCGTCCTGTGCTGCTTTAGAAAAACTTTTGCTCGTATTATTGGGCAGCTCCCATAAGAGGTCTTACGAATAACAGCAGAATTGCCACAAGCAGACCATAAAGACCTGTTGTCTCGGCAACTGCCTGCCCCAGAAGCATGGTAGAAGTGATATCAGATTTTGCACCCGGGTTTCTTCCCACTGCTGCAGCCGCATGACCTGCTGCAATTCCCTGTCCTACACCAGGTCCGATACCGGCAATAACTGCCAGACCTGCACCAATTGCTGAGCAACCTAAGATAAAGTTTGAATTGAAATCCATTTTTATTTCCTCCTTATGCTTTTGCCATGCATTTATTATGCACATGCATTATTATTGTTTTAAAAATTACCCATTTTTCCTATTCTGCCACATCCCGCAGCACACCATGAATGCCTGCCGGTCAGTCTCCGGTACTGCATGCATCTGTGATGTACGTCATGGTAAGCATACAGAATACATAGGTCTGAATCGCACCTGAAAACAGGTCAAAATACACATGAAGCGCCGCCGGCCACACAAGGGCAACTTTGCTGAGCAGTGCGTATATCAGCGCCATGATCGCTGTTCCCGACAAAATATTGGCGAACAGACGAAGCGAGAGCGAAACCGGAACCGCCAAATCACTTATGATGTTGATCGGCGCCCATATAGGCCACGGCTCACACAGTCCCTTAAGTACGCCAGATACTTTCTGGTACTTGAACTTATTAAAGTGAATCAGGGTAAACGTAATAATTCCCAGCGCAAAAGTAACGCCATAATCTGCCGTGGGAGGCCGCAGTCCCAGCAGGCCGGAAATATTGCTGATAAAAATAAATATGAAAATTGTCCCGATATAGTTTCGGAACCTGACCGCCTGCTTTCCCATTACGCCGCCCACCATTCCGTCCAGCATCTCAACGATCATTTCCACTACATTCTGAAACGCTCCCGGAACTTCCGTGGCATGCTTCACCGCCCGGTTTGCCGCAATACAGAAGCCTGTGATGATCAGCATGACGATCAGAACGCACACATGGGTCGTGGTTATCCATACCGTCTGGCCAAACAGTTCATAGGAAAAGACCCCATGAATCATAAAGTCCACTTCCGTACTCTGGGATAATAAAATTCCCTGTCCCATACCTTCACCTCCTTACTTATCCTGCTCCTGGGCAGGTTCTTCTATCAGCGGAGGGAGAATCTCCTCTCCGTAAATTGATGTGCTGATTTTTTTGGTGATAAAGTGCATATATGCAGATGCCTTGAGTCCCATGACACCCAGAAATGCGGAAAGAGGATTCACTATACCGCTTATGGCAGTCAGGATAAGTACCGCTGTTATGGACATATACCGCAGGATATTGTGCATACTCATGGTTTTGACAGCCTGGTTCTCTCCCAGTTCAAGCGCCTTATCCAGCGACCACCACATGTGGAATGCACTCACTGCCGCTACCAGGATTCCCAGCCAGAGCCCCAGACTGTACCCTGTCTTATCTTTGACCAGAAATACAAAAAACTGGCACAGCGCCCCAAATATGAGAATTCCCACTTCAAGCTCAAACAGAGTCCTGTTTATCCTGATGATCTTTCCCTTCATCTGCACCTCTCCTGTTCCTTCTGCTCTTGTGAAGATAAGCTGACTGCTCACTCTCACTCATGAATACTCCCCTGGCAAAACGGTAGACATTATACCCTCCAGCCACCGCCCCCACAAAAAACAGGAGTACCACCCAGAATCCGGTTCCAAGTTTCCTGTCGAGAAATATTCCCAGAAAGGAACAAATAAAAACAGGGACCAGCATATTGATTCCAAACTGACCTATCATGGTTAAAGCCTGATAAACCTTCCGATTGAACTTCATATGTTTCTCCCTTTCAAAGTGCTTTATCTCCTACTTACACTCACTTTATGATTATACATATTTTTTTGGTTTCTGTCTAGGCAGGAATCATGAAAACCTCATAAATTATTAAGAAAATTTTTATACAATTTTACCATTATTACATTCATCAAATTCGTTGACTTTCCTGCGGATTAATAGTAGTATTTTTCATAAAACAACTACGAAAAACATTCTTTTACCGGCAAAGGAGGCCGTATGACCAAACCCATTTTATACCGCAGACGCATCATCCCGGAAGAATGTGTCCTTCTCAAAGATGACATCATTCTCTCCTGCGACGAAGAACATATCATCACTTCGTGGAAAGCCCTCCATCCCAAAAAAGACCTCCATCACGGCAGTTCCTGCTATTTTCTGAAAGAAGGATTCAAGATAAGCAGATTTTGTCTCGAAAACGGAAGCCTTCTCTACTGGTATTGTGATATTGTGGATTTTGACTACCACATTTCCGACAATACGCTGATTGTTACGGATTTACTGGCTGATGTCATCATCTACCCCGACGGCTTTGTCAAAGTCGTGGATCTGGACGAGCTGGTGACCGCCTTAGAATCCCGTTCCATTTCACTGGATACACTCAAATCCAGCCTGCTCCGTCTCGATAAATTATTACAGATCATTTACTCCGGCGGCTTCGATACACTGAAATCCTTTATCGACCAGCCCGCCTCTTCTTAATAAAAGATATGGCCTCCTATCTGGGTGCCGGACAAGCCTTCAATGGGTGTCCTGAAAAACAGGCAGTTGCCCACCGTAGTGGTTCCCGACATTGCCGCGTCCGCAGCGCTGTAGCAGGCCTGGGTGGCATGGTTTTCCGCCAGGGCAAGAGCAAGCCGCCCGCTGGCTACCGGGGAAAACTGCTTGTTCTGGTAGATGACCCCTACCACTGTATCCGGGAATACAGAACTCATGACCCGGTTCATGACCACGGCGCCTACTGCCACCTGCCCTTCATAGGGCTGGTTGCCTGCCTCGCAGTATATCAGATTCGCCAGAAGATATCTGTCCCCGTCTGCAAAGGAAATTTCGGAAATATCCCTCCATGCAGACTGGGCTGCCAGACGGGACAGCCGTCTTTCTTCTTCCAACTGCTTCTGCAATTCTTCAATACTGTTGTTTTGTTCCGCAAGCTGCCGTTCATATTCTATCATTTCAGCTTCCGTCCGCGAGATTTCATTCTGATAGCTTGAAATCTTACCGGAAGTCTGGCTCACAAGCCCCGCTACGCGGCTCTGCTCCGCTTCCACTGTGACTTTCAGCTCGTCCAGTTCCTTCTTCTCTTCCGTAAGACGCGCCTCGGTATCCTCCACATTCTGTCTGACAGCCTTAAATTCCTCTAATTTGTTCCTGTCATAGGCCGACAACTGTTCAATATAGTCCTGCCGGTTCAGCAGATCCGAAAAACTTGCCGCTCCCAAAAGCGCCTCCAAAAGCACATAGTCGCCCCGCTCATACATGAACTGTATCCGCTTTTTCATGGCAGCATACTGTTCTTCCTCTATTCTCTTAGCCTCCGCAAGCTCCTCCTGGGTCTTTTCGATCTCTTCTATTTTAAGAATGATTTCTTCTTCTAACTCTGCCAGATTATTGCTTACCTCCGTCAAATCCGCGTTCAGGTTATTGAGCTGGCCTTTAAGCCCTTCCGTGGTCTGGTTCAAATCCTTCAGCTCATCTTTCCTTTCGCTGATCTCACTTTCCGTCTTTTCTTTTTCTTCCTTCTGTTGGTTGATTTTCTGCTCTAAATCCGATATCTTATCGGCATATGCAGTCATGGGAAAAGCACATGCGAAAAGAACTGCTGCCATTATTGCAGCAAGGTTCTTTTTTCCTGCCTTTCTCATCTCCTTCACCCGCCTTTACCTCAATAATAAATTCCGTACTTTAGCCCTTTTCCATTTTGCCAACCCTGCGCATATGCTTTTCTTCCCGTGAAAATTCCGTATCCAGAAAGACATCCACAATTTCAAGAGCCAGATTGCCCCCAGTGATTTCACCTCCAAGGGCAAGCATATTCGCATCATTGTGGAGCCTTGTCATCTTTGCCAGATACGGATCCGTACACAATGCACAGCGTATGCCGGAAACCTTGTTCGCCGCAATGGAAATGCCGATTCCTGTAGTGCACACCACGATTCCTTTATCACACGCACCGGATGCCACTGCCTTTGCCGCTGCTTTCCCGAAATCCGGGTAATCACAGGAGGTTTTGTCAAAACACCCAAAATCTTTGTAAGCAATCCCTCTCTCGTCCAAATGCTCCATGACCCTGCATTTTAAATCATATCCTCCATGGTCACTTCCTAATGCTATCATCTTCTTCCTTCCTTTCTCAGTCTCACAACTGCACCACCTGATGTCCTGCCGCTTTAAGAAGCCTGTTCATAATGGCCTGTCCCATACCTGTGGCCTCAAAGCTTTCTGCATACATAAACTGTACCTCTTCCTCATCAAATTCCCGCAGGATACGGAACAAATGCTTTGCTATTGCCATTTCGTCACTGCGCAGGCCAAGGCTCTTGACACTGTCCGCCCGGTAAAGCGCCGCTGTCTCGTCTGTGGCAATGACTCCGGTTTTCTCTCCGGCCTGTCTGTGGCCTTTTAACCTGCTGTTAATGCCGCCTATGACCTTATCCTGCTCTCCTTCCACAATGACCAGATTCCCTCTGGGGGCATAATGCCTGTATTTCATGCCAGGTGCTTTCGGCGCCCCGGCAGCTCCGCCCTCCAGAATCGTCCGGTCCACTGCCACCTCTTTTACTGCCTCTTCCAGCATTTCCCGGGTAATAAATCCGGGCCTTAAGAGCACTGCCCCGTTCCCTGTCAGATCAACAATGGTGGATTCCAGTCCGATATCTGCCTCTCCGCCGTCGATGATCATGTCGATCCGGCCATCCATATCTTCAATTACATGCCTTGCCAGCGTAGGGCTTGGCCGTCCTGAAAGATTGGCACTTGGTGCCGCAACATAGCCCCCCGCCGCTTCTATCAGCGCTCTTGCAATGGCGTTTGAGGGCATCCGCACCGCCACCGTACCAAGGCCCCCGGTTGTTTCAAGAGGCACACAGTCCGCCTTTTCAAAAATCATGGTAAGAGGACCGGGCCAGTAAAGTCCGGCCAGTTGATAAGCCGCCTCCGGGATTGTCTTCACGATATGGGGCAGATAGTCCATCCCCGCTATATGGATGATCAGCGGATTATCCGAGGGTCTTCCTTTGGCCCTATAGATCTTCCCCGACGACGCGCCGTTTAAAGCATCTCCTCCAAGACCATACACGGTCTCCGTAGGAAACGCCACCAGCCCGCCGGCTTTCAGAATTTCCCCTGCCTCCCGGATGGCCTGCCTGTCTATATTTTCTTCCTCTATCCGTACTATTTTCGTCTTCATTTTTGCACTTTCCTACCCGCCGCCGCATACCGGCGGATTCCACATAGCATTACTCTACCACACTTTCCCTTATTTGACTACCTTTATTACGCATTACCGTCTGAACAGTTGCTACGGTCCCCTCCGTTTACGACAGATACCCCAGAGCCTTTTAAAATGCAGTTATTATTTTCTACAATGTACTGATATATTTCATGATTCCCATATGGATATTCCACGCCAGCTTCTCCCGATAAAGAGGTGTGGAAAGTGCCTCCGCTTCTTCCCCGTTGGACAAGAACCCGCACTCCACAATGGCAATAGGCCTAGACGTCTTTTTCAGCAGAAAATAGCTGTCGTTTCCTTTCGCCTGCCGCTTATTCTCTGCATCCAGTTTCTGTAACTGCTCCTGAAGCATTTCCGCCAGATTCTTACTCTTTTCACTGGTCGTATAATAAAAAACCTGCGCCCCTTTGACATATTCTTCATGATAACTGTTCTGATGGATGCTGACTACAAGTACCGGATTGGCGTTTTCAATGATTTCAAGCCTTCTTTTCATATCCTGCACTTTCTTATTTGAAGCGTTTTCGTCATACAGACCTGCGTCTTTCTCCCGGGTCATCACCACCTCGATTCCCTCCGCCTGCAGAAACTGTTTAAGACTCTGGGCAATTTTCAGATTTATATCCTTTTCAAGCTGGCCGTTGACACCCACCTTCCCCGGATCCGCTCCCCCGTGTCCGGCATCAATCACCACACATACTTTTTCTTTTTCCTTTACCTGCATGGAACTTACATAAACAGCCCCTTCTCTCGCTACCACGAACATGGAAAACATTAATATTCCTACCATTACCAGCTTCAAAATCCTGTTCTGATTACTTGTCACGCTCTGCCTCACTCCCAGCGCGTGTTTAAAAATTGTTTTCCCCAAGACCCATGCCACAGTTTATGAGAGTGAATTTTCAAACACGTTCTAATAAGCTTTCAACTAAATGTATGAAAAATAAGCTGCGGGTATACCCCACAGCTTATCCTCAATTTCCCTCAAGCGCGATTCCATACAGATCATCTGCTTAGATATGCCCCAATCACATCCCAGACTGACGGCCTTTCAAATCCAAGTCTCCAGCTTGCGACGCCTCCAATGCCGTACTTCTCCATAATATTCAATTTGACTTCAATGGACTTTTCGTCCTCCAGCCACACCTGGAAGATGCTCGTCCCATCCGTATACTCTCCATAATTCTGGCAGGTTTCTTCATCCCACTCCACCGCAACATTGTGAGTGTTAATCCATTGCTGGGCCGCATCCATGCCCACTGCCTGACTGCCAAGCTCTCCATTGGCAGTTTCCCATATCCGGGTGTAAAAAGGAATGGCGTTGATCACTTTATTGGGAGGCACCTGTTCAACCGTCTTCTGGATTCCTTGCTCCACAAAATTAATGGACGCTACGCTTCCTGCCTCCGGGCTTCCCGCATAATGCTCGTCATAGCCCATAATGACCACGTAGTCGGCCACCGCCCCCTGCTCCGCCCTGTCATAATGGTCGGTATATCCCGTAGGCACATAGTTGTCCACCGACAGGACAATACCGTTGGCACGGCAGGGAATGGACAGTTCCCTGATAAACTCTATATAATGTTCGCCGCAGTCCATGCTAATCTGCTCAAAATCCACATTGATCCCGTCAATTCCATAGGCAAGAACTTCATTTACAAGGCCCTCTATCAGTTTCGCCCTGGTAGACGTAGATGATAAAATGGCAAACATATCAATGCTGTCCTTATACTCTATATTCTCTACCAGTGCCCAGACTTCAAGTCCCATATCATGGGCCTTGCTTACATATTCCTGACTCGCAAAGCTGGTAAAATTCCCTTCGCTGTCGCTTAATTTGAACCAGGTCGGGGAAATCACATTCAGCCCTTTTGTATTTACCACCATCTCATGAAGCGTGTCGTTTCCGGCAATCCCGGACACCACATGCCACCCCAGGTTGATCTTATGGTCTCTGGTCTGGCTGGCATACACCGGCTCGACATAATCCTCCACCGGAATGGGAAGCTCTGATTTAATATTGGAAAGCCGCTTGTTTTCCACATATCCCACAACAGCATCCCTGGTCTTGACCTTGCTCCAGTTCTCCATCTGCTCCAGAACAATTACTTTGTCTCCTGCCTTAAGGTCCTCAAGTATCTCGCTCTTTACGCCTCCCAAGACCCGCACGGCAGTATCTTTGGTAATGTCAGCCACCTGTCTCTCATCCCAACTGGTATAAATTTGCAGGCGGTCCGGATCTGTAAACCCTTCATAGGAAAAATTGGCATACTGTTTTACATAATCCAGTGCAAGGTATAAAGTTTCCCCTTCATATCTGGCAGGCACACAGGAAAATGCAGCCGTGCCGTCTTTGCTGCTTATCTCGCTGCTGCCGATGACATTTTTCACAATATCGTCGGGAAGCGCATAGAGCAGAAGCCCTTCACCTTTATCTTCATAGAAACGGTCATTAAAATATTTGTGGACCGTGTTAATATCCAAATAATATACTCCGTCAAGGAGCTTTGCCCTTTCTTCAATCAAATCATTTTGCAGCATAATCGCCACATCCGTTTCCCCCTGCATATGGAAATATGCCGAAAGATCCGCGCGTTCCTTCGTATACGAATACTTCTCCAGAATCATTGTCCCAACGCTGACGCCCCCGATCAC
>ERZ808046.616-NODE-616-length-25944-cov-12.355550_pt1 | contig 25944 bp, 20 predicted proteins | sample MGYA00380196_ERZ808046 | MGnify/ENA primary metagenome ERZ808046 (study PRJEB31490, sample SAMN06133421) | mouse gut metagenome | isolation source: Z6_2 | host: mice | place: China: Chengdu | collected 2015-05 ...
TCACTCAACGATGCCACCGCATCGCCTCGTTCAGCCGCCTTGCAGACTGAAAATTCATTCTGCGTCATTTGACTGAAGGTAAATGTGTCAGCACACTAGTGTGTTGTGAAGGAGAATGGAAGTTATGAATCCAATGGTCAGCATTATCATTCCGGTATATAATGCGGAAAAAACCATAAGACGCTGTGTGGACAGTGCATTGAATCAGGAATATAAAGAAACGGAGCTGCTTTTGGTGGATGATGGAAGCACCGACTTAAGCGGCCGGATTTGTGATGAATATGCCGGGAAAGATCCCAGGGTCTGTGTGATTCATAAAGAAAATACAGGAGTATCCGATACAAGAAATCTGGCTGTCGACAGGGCCAGGGGCACATATCTTCAGCTTTTGGACAGTGACGACTGGATAAGCTCCGATGCCACAAGCCTCATGGTCCGGGCTGCAGAGGAAAGCGGTTGTGATATGGTGATTTCCGATTTCTACCGGGTAGTGGGAGAACGGGTTTCCCATAAGGGGGATATTGAGCCCGGGGGACTTCTTACCCGGGAGGAATTTGCGGGATTCATGATGGAAAAGCCGGCGGATTTTTATTATGGAGTTTTATGGAACAAATTATTTCGCCGGGATCTGGTGGAAGAAAACGGGTTAAGAATGGATAAAACCATAAGCTGGTGCGAAGACTTCATGTTCAACCTGGAATATATCCGGCATACAAAAACCATCTATGCCCTTCATGTCCCCATTTATTATTATGTAAAGACAAAGGGTTCTCTGGCAAGCCAGGGTTTGAGCCTTACAAAGACCATAAAAATGAAAAGCATGGTTTTTTCTTATTATCATGATTTTTATAAATCCGTGCTGACAGAAGAGGATTACGAAAAAAACAGGCTGTCTGTTTACCGTTTCCTGGTGGATGCAGCCGGAGACGGAATCGTTCCCCTGTCTATTTTTCCCGGGTCTCAAAAACTGGGGGATGAGAGGAGCACTGTAAACAGGGAAGCGCTGGAAAGCGAAGGGGTTCTCATGGATGCCTATCGGGACAGGAAACTTCTGTCTCATTATCTGGAACCGGTGGCCATCAAATATGACCTGACCCTGCCGGAAACCAGCCTGCTTTTATATTTAAGTCAGAAACCGCAGGTGAAATCCGTTAAGGGGCTTTCGGATGTGATCGGCATATCCCGCAGCCGTATTCTGGTTGCGTTACAAAAACTGGGGATGCGGGAGATTATAAAGGTGGAAGAGCAGATAAACATCACGCTGCTTTCCAAAGCGGAGCCAATCCTCTCCGATCTGGCGGCGGCCCAGAGAGATTTTGAGAAAGCCAGATTTTCAGGATTTGAGGAGGAAGAGCTGATTTTATATGCCAGCCTATCCAATAAAATAAAGAAAAACATTGAGGCCGTACTTCAGAGTACTCTCGTAAACTCTTTGTGCACGGATTTGTGAGATGATTTTTGTCAGAAGTGCATAAATTTAGTAACAGTTCAGCCTTGCATCTTCTTGCCCGCGTACCGCGGACAAGAAGCGCCGGGCGTACGTGGAACGTGCGTTGATTAAATTTGGGTGCTTCTGGCGGAAAATCAGCCGCAAAGATGGGTGCAGGGGAGTTTCCGGGAGTGCTCCTTCAGACGACGGGAGGAAATTAAATGGAAAAACAGATGGCATTTCATATCCTCGGAATCGGGGAAACAAAAGATCAGCAGGCCATTAAAATGGCCTACATCACTTTGCTGAAACAGACAAATCCAGAGGATGATCCCGAAGGGTTTAAACGTCTGAGAGAGGCTTATGAGGAGGCCATGGCCTTTTCTGAAAAGAAAGAGGAAGGCGGGGAAAAGGAAAAAACAACAACAGATCTCTGGGTGGACCAGGTGGCCCGGGTTTATGATAATATTGATACAAGATGTGACAGGGAGGAATGGGAGAAGCTTTTTTCCGATCCCCTCTGCGTGGATCTGGATACGTCTCTGGAGACCCGGGAGGCCTTTCTGGCTTATTTGATGGATCACATAAATCTGCCCCAGGAGATTTTTAAGCTGATCGACGATACCTTCCAGATCCGTGCTGACAGGGAGACTTTAAGCCAGCAGTTCCCGGTGGATTTTCTGGATTACATTATTTACTATATGGAAAATAAGGAATTCATTGATTACAGCCTGTTTCTGGTCCTGGACCGGGAAACTGTGGATGTGGATGCCTATATAAGGAATTATCTGAATGTAAAACGTCAGGTGGACAGACGCCAGCTTGAGGGAGCCGAGACAGCTCTTTCGGATTTAAAGGCGTTCGGGCTGTACCATCCTTTCGAGGACACGGAACGTCTGCGTATTTTTATAGAGGAAGAGAGGCTGGAGGAAGCCCTTTTGCTTGCCGGCCGTCTGGAAGAGGAGTATGGAGAAAATTACTATGTCCTGATTTACTGCGGAGAAGCCAGATGGGCCGGAGGAGATCCGGAGGGGGCACGTTTGATATGGGAGAGAATCCTGTCAGATATACCGGATCATTATATGGCAAAGACCGGAAAAATCAGGTATCTGCTTCACGAAGAAAAGTACAAGGATGCCAAGGATCTGATGATCGAGATTCTCAATAAGAACGGTGAGGACGAAACGATTCTTGGCTACATGAAAACGGCCAATACGGCTCTGATTGCCCGGTACGAAGAAAAGCTTTCCGGGGAATACGAAACAAAGAAGGAGAGAATGGAGGATCTGACGGATCTTGGCTGGTGTCTGTTCCAGAATGATCAGGTAAAAGAAGCAATCGCCCTTCTGGAGCCGGAGGATGCTGCCGCCGGCGACGAGTATTCCTATGTAAATTTGTTCGGACGGCTTCTCTATAAAGATGAGCAGTATGAAAGGGCGCTGCCCCATCTGAAGCGGTGGCTGGAGCTGATTCTGGAGACTCCGGATGACGGAACGGAGGAAAACAAAAAACGCCGGTCCCGGGAATTTCAGGCCAGATATATCATAAGCGGATGCTTTATGGAATTAAAGGAGTTCGGAGAGGCTCTTTCTTATGTGGATTCTGCCATTCAGGTTTCCGGGGACGATGGCGACCGGATTTCCAGCATGCAGTATAAGGCCCAGATTCTGTTTGCGGATAAGCAGTATGAATCATGTATTGATGTCTGCGATCAGATCCTTTTGGAGGATTCCCAGTATTATCCGTCCTATCTCCAGCGTCAGGAGGCGGCCTTCGAGCTGAGAAAGGGACAGCAGGTTGTGGATGATTATTACAGCGCCATCGGGATTTATAATGGATATTATAAGCCTTACCTTCTGGCGGCGCAGGTGTTCTTTTTCTATGACCAGTTTGAGGATGCCAAAGGCGTCATGGACAGGGCAAGAGAAAATCAGGTGGATTTTTCGCCGAATATGAAGCTGTATGAGGTAAAGATTTTAAGAAATCTGGCAGAAACCAGGGAGGATCGGGAACCCCTTTTCACAATTTTAAAAGGGATTCAGGAAGAAAACGGAGAGACAGACATTGAAGATGCATCTGAGGTGGAGTTTGAGACTGCTCTTCTTCACTGGGACAATAATGATTATGATACGGCTCAGGAGCATCTGGCCATTGCCATAGAAGAGAATCCTGACCGGATGCAGTACCACTTAATCAACGGCCATATTTATCTGGATAAAAAAGAATACAAAAAGGCCATCAGAGAATACACAACGGCTGAGGAGGATTATGCGGATTCTCCTTCCGTCTATTATAACAGGGGGGTCTGCTATGAGGCTCTGGACATGAAACAGCTTGCCAGAGAGGATTTTGAAAAAACCCTGAGCCTGAAAGAGGGGTACCGGGATACCTGTGAGCGGCTGGCCCGCTATTATAAAGCCCTGTATACGGCCCATTTCAAAAAGCAAGATTTTGAAGCGGCCTTAGACTATATGAACCGTCAGATTGCGGCCAGGGAAAACTGTTATTACCTGGTGGAGCGGGGGCGGCTTTATATGTCAGCCTTTGAATTTGAACCTGCCATCCGGGACTTTAAAAAGGCGTTGGAATATGAGCCTGACGACTGGGCCTCCAACAACAATATGGGGTGCTGTTATAAGTATATGGGACAGTTTGAAACGGCCATCCAGTGTCTTAATAAGGCCGTAAGGTGTATGGAAAACGGTCAGAAAAGCGTTTTGCCATACAGCAATATGGCAGATTGTTATGAGAGTCTTGGAGAGTATCAGAAGGCCATTGAATGTTATGAAAAGGATCTGGAATTGTTTCCTGACCGGGATTCTTTCCGGGTGGAAATCGGACTTCTTTATACGTATCTCGGGCAGTATGATAAGGCTCTGGAATATCTGGAAATGGTGCCTGGAGATGATGATTACCATGATAACGTATCAGATGTATATTTTCTTCAGGGAAAGAGAAAAGAGGCCGTCGCTGTTTTGCAGGATGGAATCCGGGCGGCGAAAAGCAATGCTGTGCGCTCGGACCGTTACCAGACCCTGGCAAACTTTTACATGGACTATGAGCGGAATTACAAAATGGCGGCCGTGATGTTTAAAAAGGCCCTTCGGGCGGAAGACCGGGAAAAAGAGCTTCATGAAATTGAATGGGAGCTGGCAGAGCTGTATTTCCGCATGGGCGATAAAAAAGAGGCAGAGATCCACGCCCGGGAGTCTCTGGAACATTTCAAAAAATCCCGATGGGCTGCGGAGGAGGATTACTTAAATTATGGAGAGTACCGCCCGGCCCGGCTGATGCGCCATGGATGGATTTACCTGGCTCTGGGAGAGACGGAAAAGGGCCTTGGGATGTTTGAGGATATGAGGACCTGCACCAGATGCAGGCAGTGCCGCCGTCCGGGCTGTTACGAAAGCTTTTTGTTTTTAGGATATTACTATGAGGCCATCGGAGACTATGAGAAAGCGCTTGCATGTTTCCGGGAGGGCTATAAACTGAATGATCACAGCATTAAATTAAGAGTTTCCATAGAAGAAATGGAAAAGATCTGTTCAGAGGGTATCTGAACGGGCGCAATGGAAAAAATAACCGGGAGACAGACATGATTGTAGGAATTGATTTGGGGACCACCAACAGTCTGGTGGCATATTTTACAGAGGATGGGCCGAAAATTATTCCCAACCGGCTCGGAAAGAATTTAACGCCGTCCGTGGTCAGTATTGACCAGGAGGAGCAGGTATACGTGGGAGAACTGGCCAGGGAACGGATGCTTTTGTATCCGGACAGCGCTGCCAGTGTCTTTAAGCGTGATATGGGAAGTAAGAAGCAGTTTAAGCTGTTGCATAAGACCTTTCTGGCGGAGGAGCTTTCCGCGCTGGTTTTGCGGGCATTAAAAGAGGATGCAGAGGCTTTTCTTAAGGAAGAGGTAACGGAAGCGGTCATCAGCGTCCCGGCCTATTTTGATGATGCCAGAAGGCGGGCCACCAAGCGTGCCGGGGAGCTGGCCGGACTTACGGTGGAGCGCATTATCAGTGAGCCCACGGCTGCCGCCATTGCTTATGGTCTGTATCAGAATAAGGACAGGGCAAGATTCCTGGTGTTTGACCTGGGTGGCGGAACCTTCGATGTGTCCATACTGGAGCTTTTTGATACGATTTTAGAGGTGCGGGCCGTGGCGGGAGATAATTTCCTTGGCGGAGAAGACTTCACGGCTGTGCTGGAAACCATGTTTTTTGATAAGTTTACTGAGCTGGACCGGCTGGCCCTGGATGAGAAGACCCTGCGGCATATTCATAAACAGGCCGATATCTGTAAGCTGGGCTTTTCTGAAAACCGGGTATCAAAAATGCGCTGCAAGGTGGGGGAGAAGCTTTATGAGATGGATGTGGAGCTTCCAAAATATGAGGAGGCCTGCGGAGAGCTTCTGGAACGGATCCGAAAGCCTGTGAAGCGAAGTCTTTCCGATGCCCATATCCGCCTTTCCGACATTGATAAGGTAGTTTTAGTGGGGGGAGCTACAAAGAGTCCTGTGATCCGCCGCTTTGTCAGCAAGCTTTTTAAAATGCTGCCGGACATCAATATCAATCCGGATGAGGCTGTGGCCCTGGGGGCGGCCATCCAGGGAGCCATGAAGGAGAGAAAGGACGCAATCAAAGAGGTGATTTTAACGGATGTATGTCCCTTTACCCTTGGCACAGAGGTGGTGCGGGAATGGGATAACAACCGTTTTGAGGATGGCGTATTCTGTCCCATTATCGACAGGAACACGGTAATTCCGGCCAGCCGGACGGAGCGGCTTTACACGGTCAGGGATAATCAGAAAAAAATCTGTGTCAATGTGCTCCAGGGAGAGAGCCGTTTCGCGGCCAACAATCTGTCCCTGGGAGAGCTTTTGATTGATGTTCCGCCCGCAAAGGCCGGGGAGGAGGCCGTGGATGTGACTTACACCTATGATATCAACTCTATCTTAGAGGTGGAAGTGAAGGTGATTTCTACCCAGAAGGTTATGAAAAAGGTCTTTCTGGGCAGGGATGTGGACATGACCCAGGAAGAGATCGAGGAGCGGTTAAAGACTTTGTCTTACTTAAAAATTCACCCCAGAGACAGAGAAGAAAATAAGTATCTGCTGCTCAGAGGAGAGCGGATCTATGAGGAAAGTATCGGTGATGACCGGTTCTTTGCCGAAGCGGCCATCCGGAAGTTTGAAAAGGCTTTAAATTCCTATGACAATGGAGAGATCGAGAGAGCCAAGGAGGAATTTAAAAAATTTTTAGAGAAGATGGAAGAGTAAGGAAACGGTTGCAGAGCAGGTAACATATCAGTCCAGAGAGCATCTGAACTGTTGCAGAGTAAGGAAAAGAAGGGAGCGGTTTACGATGAAACACATTGATATCAGGGACTTTATGAATTACCATTATCCGACCGGAGTGGTGACATCACCGGACGGGACTCATGGAGCGTTTGCCGTGGTCCATGCCAACGGAACGGATAACTGTTATGACTCCTGCCTGTGGGTGATGGAGCTTCCATCCGGCCAGTGCAGAAAACTCACGGGCGGCAAAAAAGAGCGGGCTTTTCTCTGGCTGGACGATGAGACCATCCTGTTTTCCTCCAACAGGGAAAAGGAATATACGGACCGCATAAAAAACGGAGAAGACTGGACATGCTTCTACACCATTAACATACACGGGGGCGAGGCGCAGTTCGCTTTTGCGGTTCCTTTTACGGTGACAAAGACAGTGGCGGCAGGGCACCGGCTTGTCATGAGCCTTAAATACGATTATTCCAAGCCGGATCTGGCAGGAATGGGAGAGGAGGCCAGGAGTAAGGCGCTGGAAGAATGGAAGAAAGAGAAGGATTATGAGGTTTTCGATGAACTTCCGTTCTGGGCCAATGGTCAGGGTATTGTGAATAAGAAAAGGAACCGTCTGGCTGTTTATGACAGAAACAATGGTGATTTCAAAATTTTTACGAAGGACTATGAGACCGTGGAAAATTTCTGGGTAGAGGACGGTCAGGTGTTTTTTACGGGAAACCGCTATACGGATATCATGAGCCGGATGCCGGGGCTTTACCAGTACAGCCTTTTTGAGGAAACCAGAAAAACTCTGGTGGAACAGGATACCATGCGGGTCGACTATGCCTGTGTATTAAATGGAAAGGTTATGATGCTGGCTTCAGATATGAAGACCTATGGATTAAATGAAAATCCCGGCCTTTATGTCATGGAGAACGGGAACATGAAAGAAGTTGCCAAATATGATGCAGGCGTCCATAATTCCATCTGCAGCGACTGTAAATTTGCGGACGGCGCCGGAATCGTTCATGATGAAAACAAGATTTATTTTATTTCCACCTTAAGAAAGCAGAGCGTCATCCGTTCCTTTGATGAAAACGGAAACCTCGAGACTCTGGTGGACCGGCAGGGAAGTGTACATACCCTGGATATTAACCATGGAAGCCTTTATTACAGCGCCATACGGGATATGGGTTTAACGGAACTCTACTGTTATGACGGAACAGAGGAAAGGAAACTCACCGCCTTTAACGACAGCCTCTTAGAGGAGAGGACGGTCTGCCCGGTGGAAGAGTTCACATACACCCATAAAGGTGTGGAGCTGGACGGCTATGTGATGAAGCCAGCAGATTTTGATCCGGAAAAGAAATATCCGGGAATCCTGACAGTTCATGGCGGCCCGCGGGCCACCTTTGGTCCTGTATTTTTCCATGAGAGCCAGGTGTTTGCCAACGCCGGATACTTCGTTTTCTTCACGAATCCGGTGGGAAGCGACGGACGGGGCAACGCCTTTGCGGATCTGGCGGGGCGGTATGGCACCGTTGACTTTGAAAATTGTATGGCCTTTACGGATGAAGTGCTGAAACGATATCCGCAGGTGGATGGAAAACGCCTTGGAATCATGGGAGGAAGCTATGGCGGCTTTATGGCCAACTGGGCGGTGGGAAATACAGACCGCTTCGCAGCGGCTGTATCCCAGAGGAGCATCTCCAACTGGATTTCACTCAGTATGACTACGGACATTGGCTATTGCTTTGATTTGCAGGAAACTGCCGGAGATCCCTGGACCAATCCGGAACGGATGTGGATCTGCTCACCGCTTAAGTATGCCAACAAAGCAAAAACTCCCACGCTTTTCATCCAGTCGGATGAGGATTACCGCTGCTACATGGGCGATGCCCTCCAGATGTTCTCTGCCCTTAAATATTTCGGTGTGGAGACCAGAATGTGCCTCTTCCACGGAGAAAACCATGAGCTGTCCCGCTCCGGAAAGCCCAGACACAGGGTAAGGAGAATGGAAGAGATGATGAACTGGTTCGAAAAATATCTGAAGGCATAGAGAAAAATTTTGGAAGGTCTTCGCGTATCCCGCGCTGACCTTACAAAATACAGGCGGCCGCGGGCATCAGCTAATCGCGAAGCGATTCCAAACGGCCGATGCCTGCTATGCAACTGAAAGTTGTATTGACTCGTTTTCTGTCGAATGCTATATTATAGTTATACAAAAAAGAAAGGAGCTGGTTTTATGGATAAGCTGGATCTGATCTTACAAAAGATAGAAAATGTCGATAGCAGGCTCGGGAAAATTGATGACCGGCTGGATGGGATTGATGGAAGGCTGGATGGGATTGATGGAAGGCTGGACGGGCTGGAAAAACGGATGGACAGACTGGAAAGCCGGATGGATGGGCTGGAAAGCCGGATGGACAGACTGGAAAGCCGGATGGATGGGCTGGAAAGCCGGATGGATGGGCTGGAAAGCCGGATGGATGGGCTGGAAAGCCGGATGGACAGACTGGAAAACCGGATGGATGGGCTGGAAAGCCGAATGGATGGGCTGGAAAGCCGGATGGACGGCCTGGAAAGCCGGATGGACGGCCTGGAAAGCCGGACAGAAAATCTGGAGACCGGGCTTGCAAATGCAAAAGAAGAACTTGGGAAAAAGATTGCCGGAGTGGAATTGAATCTGGAAAATCAGGTATGTCCGTCTGTTCGGATTATTGCCGAGAACCATCTGGAGCTTTACAAAAATCTGAAATCAATCATTGAGTTTAAACCGTCTCATGATTTGCTGGAAATCAGGGTATCTTCACTGGAGATCAGTATGAAACGGATAAAAGAGGTTCTGGAAAATCTGAAATCTGCTTAACAGGGGGCTGCTGTGCTCCCGCAATCTTAAAACATCTTAAAGGGGTCGTTGCGAAATAGAAGATGACTCAATCTATTTTGCAGCAGCCCCTTGATTACCTGCCAGCAAAAAAGATCAGATTGTCAGCGGTAGCGCTGAGGAGCGCTGTTCATCCTGAACGCTGACGGGTCTGGCAGGCTTTGTTTTTTCCTTGGCAAACTGGAAGGAAGCCACATCAAATGGAAATCCAATATCGCTGTTCTACATCGCCGTTTGCGTTCACAAACTCGTTTTCAAGGATGCCGCCGTTTTTTACAATGGATCTGGCAGAACCGATATTATCCTTATTGCATGTCATCAGCACCTTATCGATACCCAGCTTCTTACATTCAATCAGTGCCAGACGAATGATTTCCGTCGCGTACCCCTTCCTTCTTTCACTGGGTCTGATTCCGTCTCCGATATGCCCTCCTTCTTTCAGCAGAGAGTCATTCAGATAATGACGGATATTTACAGCTCCAAGAAGTCTGCCTCTGTCCTCGTCCAGCAGAAAGAACACCGAATCGGGAACCAGGTCTTTTGTAGCTTCTTTTAATTCCAGGTGCTCCAGATAGTAATCGAAATCGTGATAATCATTTTTAAAAATGACCCATGGTGAGCGATTGGTGTGATTGATCTCCTGATCTGATTTCCACTCATCAAGCATTTCACACAACTGTTTTTCATATTCCCTTGTGAGTTTTATCAATTTCAAAGCCATAGTTTCCTCCATAAATAGTAAAAAAAATGTTCCGGTGCATCAACAAAAGCAGCGATATAGGCGGCCAGGGCTTTTTCATAGTCTTCCCCGCAGGATGTGTCCGGCATTTTCTCAATAGCGTCTTTCAGAATGTCGTAGGTAAGGGTGTTCTTTGTCTGCTGTTTTTTTTGACAAGCGGACCCCGAGGGGCGCAATCGATGTGGTGAAAACATCAGACAGGGAGTGAACTGCATTGGATACCATAGCCCCGGAGTTTCCGGCAATTCCGGCGAACAGCTTGAATGCGGACAAAGCCAAAAGAGGGGCTTTGGGTCTGATTTCCTTTTTCCTGGCCGCGGTACGCGGGCAAGAAGATGCATGGCTGAACGGTTACACGTAATGCAGTGCAAAGAGTTGTTTAGTTATAACTCAGCTTATACGATTTGTCAATATGATGTTACTAAAATAGTGTTAAAATGCAAGGCCGAACTGTTACGAAGGGAAAAACCGTATAAAATAAATCTGTTGACATCTGTAAAAAGAAGAAATTTATCGGGCGAACGCCCGATGCTTCTTGTCCGTCCCAGGACGGACAAGAAGACACCCCCCGTGAATAGTAACAATAGACAGTCATGGATACAATTCTATTGATTCGTGCATGATAGCAGCGTATAATATGTGTACAAGAAGCGGTACATTTTTAAGTACAGAAAGAGATGCGTTATCATTGCAACAAAGCAGATGGATGTAAGAGCTGTCTTATACAAGAGATATGTACTGTTATTGGCACAGGAGTATTGAATAGTTTTGAAACAAAGGGGTAAGGAAATTCTGGTTTGATGGATTCAGTCAGGAAAGGTGAGTATTATGAATAAAGAGAAAAAGTTTTTAGATTTCCTTATGGAAAGATTTAAAATAGAAAGAGAAAAGTTTGATCGATCTGGTGTGTATGCGTATACGCAACGTTTACTTGCATATAACTCAAATAAAATTGAGGGGAGTACACTTACTGAGGAACAGACAGCTTCATTATTTGATAATGGTACACTTCCAAAATCAGATGATTATTACAGAGCAAAGGATGTTGAGGAAATGAATGGGCATTTTCTCATGTTTAATAAGATGTTGGATACGTTGGATGAATCTCTGTCGCAGGAAATGATAAAGCAATTTCATTATGAGCTGAAATCAGGAGTATTTGAGGATCGTGCAAATGGGTATGCCATTGGTGATTATAAAAAACGTCCTAATATGATTGGTATGTTTCAGACCGTAAGACCAGAAAATGTAGCACAAGAAATGTATCTGCTTATGGACTGGTATAATAATGAGGATGCAAATATTTCTGTATTGGCTGAGTTCCATGCCAGATATGAGAGTATTCATCCTTTTCAGGATGGTAATGGCAGGACTGGCAGGCTGATCCTTTTCAGAGAGTGCCTGAAGAATGGAATTATTCCGGTTGTGATAGAAGATGCAAACAGAAATGTGTACCTGGAGGCTTTAAAAGAATATAGAGAAGAAAAGTCTCTGAATAAATTGATCAATCTGTTTGAAAAAGAGCAGCAGTTTTATTTAGAAAAGAGCGGATATTTTATGTAAGATGAACATGAATGTTCAGTTTTAACTTGTCAGTTTACAAAACGGGTGAGTACTCTCGGATAGTTTGGAGGTGGTGAAATGTCAGAAAAATGGAAACAGATACTGTTCCCATTTCTCAATGTCGTAATGGGAAGTTCCATAGGTGTATTTATGGGGTATAGTATATATGAATATTATCATTTTAAAAAATATCCACAGTTATACGCTATGCAATCGGCCCCCCGGTATACCGGCATTTTCGTATATGGCTTATTTACAGTTGCATTATTAACGACTTGTACTATAATTAAAGTCCTTTTTATGGAGAAGGTCAGACCGATAAAGAAGATCGCATTAATTTCAGGTATCATTTTTTTGCTTTTAACATTCGCCGGCGGCAGTTATGTTCTTATGAATCAAGGACAGAAAAATGCAGGATATGCTGTCATCCCCGGGCTTTGGGCGGTGATATGTTTCAGATATTATGGGGATGGGAAGCATAAATAAAGAACTAAGCGGATGCCCGGCGCTTCTTGTCCTCAGTACGCGGGCAAGAAGATGCAAGGCTGAACGGTTACAACTAAGCAAAGAGTTTTCTGAGTGTACTGTTACTGCCTGTGGGAGGAGAGAGAATGGTTTTGATGATTGATACAACGAGTGAACATATTGGAAAGCAATTTGCTGAAGAATTGCTTCACAGCGGCAAAAATCCGGCTGAATTTGAATGGATTGACACCACCGGGATGCACATTTCCCACTGTACCGGCTGTAATTACTGCTGGCTGAAAACGCCGGGAAGATGTGCCATCAGGGACGATTATGAGCCGATTTTGAAGAAAATGAGTAAAGCCAGCCAGGTATGGCTGATCTCGGATACGCATTTTGGATTTGTCTCTTATCAGACGAAAAACATTGTAGACAGGGTGATGCCTCTTGTCACGATGTATCTGAAAATCAGGGACGGGCAGATGCGCCATGTCATGCGATATGATCATCAGCCGGATTTTGGGATTATCTATACCGGGGATGGCGATCAGGCCTATCTGGAACGGTGGTGCGGGCGCATGGCACTTAATTTCGGAAGCAGTTCTCTGGGAGTTTTCCCCGCTGAAAAAAGGAAGGAGGCAGTTTTATGCATGTTGTAATCATCAATGGAAGCCCGCGGGTGCAAAAATACAGCAACACGGAGAAAATCATTGCCTCTTTTGCAAAGGGCCTGTCAGAAAAAGGCGCTTCTTTTGAAATATATGCCGTTTCCAATCGTAAATCATGGGAAGCAATCCGGGATGCTTACATAAAGAATGAGGAAATACTGATTGCCCTTCCCCTGTATGTGGAATGCATCCCCGGACTTCTTCTGGAATTCCTTGAAACTCTGCCAAAAAAGAATGAGCATACAAGAGTTTCGTTCCTTTTACAGAGCGGTTTTGCGGAGGGGTGTCAGCTTCGATGCGGCGAGGAATTCCTGACGAAGCTGCCGGAATATCTGGGGGTTCGCTACGGCGGCTGTCTGGTGAAGGGGGATAATTTTGGAATCCGTTTCTTAGATGGGGAGAAGCAGGAGCAGGTCACAAAACCCTATCAGGCCATGGGAAAACTGTTTGCAGAGGGAGACGGGTTCTCCCGTGAAGAAGCAAAGAAATTTACCGGCCCGGAATATTTGTCGTTTTCTATGGGCCTTATCATGCAGTTTGTATTCAGAACTTTTGCGAAAAAGATGTTTCAGAAAGCGGCGGCATCCTGGGGATGCCATACACCGCTTGATGAAAAGGTCTGGTAGCAATTCTGCTGTGCGACGGCAAAAGGCAGCAGCCTCCGTTTGGCACTGGTATCTTTACAAACTATAATCATAAATTCTGTAAGAATCCTTTGCTTCCCTGTCCCATGGAACATACAGGGCAATCGTTACAGTCGTGATATCTTTTTCCTTTAAATAGTTTACAAATCTGTCTTTTTCCGCAATCAGCTGATATAATTCGTCGCTCCTGATGTTAAAATCTTCTTTAAAACGCTCTTCGTCCATGTCAAAGGGGGCTGAGTATATAGGAATCTCCATATAAAGCCGCTGAGATTCTTCCTCAATGCCAAAATGTTTCAGCGTTACATTAGAGCCGCCATATCGGGAATCCTCAAATATTTCACGGTTAAATTCCTGCAGATACTCATATACCTGCGTCTGCATTTCAGATTCTTCTTCATCGAGTACCGGCTGGAATTCAGAATTGACAATTTCATAGGAGGCAGTTCTGAAATCAGTCAAATCTGTTATTCCGGCATAGCTTCCATGACAGGAAACCGTTAAGGTATTCAGCGTGAACCTTTCATAGGGGGATTGGTTTAAGGACTCCTGCACCTGGTTGAAAAGTTTGTCCATCCCCTCATTCGTTACAAGCTCTTCTCCTTTTTCCAGATAAATGTCCACTTCTACGAAAAAATTATTATACAGCCGTTTGCCTGTCTGCTCATTCATTAACAGTGTGTCTTTGGAGAAGGTAATGTCTGTGTGGTCAATTTTCAGCTCCTCCTGCTCCGTTACCCATTCGTTTAAGCTTTCTTCATAGATTCCGCAAATTTCCTCGTAGGCTGTGGCATCTATAATATTTTTAATCCGAAGCAGCTCACCCTCATACTCCTGTTTGGAATGAGACTCTGAAAACGCAGTAAGTTCTTCCATGTCAGGAACCCGGTCGGTTTGATTTTGGGAGGGATTTGCGGCACAACCCATAAGAAATAGAAAAGGAATCATGTAGATAATATTTTTATTCATTTTAATTAATTCCTCCTTTTTGAAATTTCATATTGACTTTTTTCTGAAAATATTATATCATAATTATAAATAAATTGCAAGTTAAGAAATGAAAGCCAAAAAAACTGCAATAATAGCATGAAAGATGACAATGTATACTATTTTTTGCATTTGCTTATTAATCGGCTTGTTGTTGGGAATGAACTCTAAAATTAAAAATGAAATAATGTCAATCTCTATTTTGATAAAAGCAACTGGACTATTATCGCCGACATCTGGAACACAAAATGACTGGACAGTATTTATAATTATTACTGCATATGAGCAACCAAAAGACTTCTGTTATTTTTATGTCTCCAATTAAATGGAGTCAGAAGGGAGATATGTATGAAAAAAATGAAGAGAATTGCTGTATTAACCATGATCTTTGCTTTTATAATGCATTCTATAAGTTTTGCTAATACACGTCATGTGACTTTAGATGAATATGATCCACGCACAATGACTCTTGAGGAACGCTCTAAATGGGTTGATGAAAATGTTCAGGCTACTTATTATAGCTCTTATACTTCTCCAATAAACGTATTCGGCGCAAATGGGGAGTGGATATACACCTCTACAAAAACATCTTCGGTTGGGCCTACACAATATACAGTTGGGGAAATGACCACTAGAGTTAAATATACAGTAAATGCTTCTCAATATTCCGTAGAAGATTGGGATACTGAGATTTTCCGTGCAAGATCCTTAAGTTCTTATGGTGTACTTACAGACACAAGCGTAGATTCTTTTTGGGTCAATGAGCCTGGAAATTACAGAATCATCTACCAGGCATGGTTCGCAGATCCATCGGGAGCTTACTTTATTGAACATTGGTATAATTTACATGGCAATGGGAATTACAGCCTTCGTGTAGTAGATGGCGGTGACAGTACACGCTAGAATGATAAAATACAATAAGAAAAATTATGAAGTATTACTTGAAATAGAATAATTTCATATAAATGATGTCAGTTCACGTTATATCGTGTTCCATGCATGTCAGTTCAGTTACTTAGATATATTTGCTCGCACTAACTCCAAATATTTGGCTTAGTGCGAGCTTAATGCTTTATGGAATGGAACGGCCGGGTTGGCATCAGAAAAGTTTCTGGTAATAATCATATCCGTCGGCGTTATATTTCTTAATTAATTGCTGAATCTTTTCTGTGGGCGATAAAACGTTGCCGATGGAAGCGTCATGGTTTAAGGAGTTGATGATGGCGGCAATATATTTACTCATATCCGCCTCCACATACCATTTTCTGTGAAGCAGCTCCGGAGAGCGGTAATTTAAGTTAGTGGTAACCACACTGTCAATATAGCCCTTGTCATAGAACTCATCAAATTTCTCAAAACCGTTGGTGAAGAGCCCGAAGGTACAGCACACAGCCACCTTGGCGGCTTTCCTGTCTTTTAACTCCCTGGCGGTATCCAGCATACTTTCACCGGATGCGATCATATCATCGATAATCAGAACGGTTTTCCCCTCCACAGAGCTTCCCAGGAACTCATGGGCCACAATGGGGTTTCTTCCGTTGATGATCTTGGAGTAATCACGCCTCTTATAGAACATACCCATATCCACGCCCAGGTTGTTGGCCAGATATACGGCACGGTTCATGGCCCCCTCATCAGGGCTGATTACCATTAAATGGTCCTTGTCTATTTTTAAGGTTTTGTCATGCTTGAAAAGCGCTTTCACGAACTGGTAGGTGGGCATGAAGTTGTCCAGCCCGGATAAGGGAATGGCATTCTGCACCCGGGGATCATGGGCATCGAAGGTGATAATGTTGGAAACACCCATGGAAACCAGCTCTTCCAACGCCATGGCGCAGTCTAAGGACTCGCGGTTGGATCTCTTATGCTGGCGGCTCTCATAGAGAAACGGCATAACCACGTTGATTCTGTGGGCTGTGGAAGCACAGGCTCCGATAATACGCTTTAAATCCTGATAATGGTCATCCGGGGACATGTGGTTTAAGTAGCCGGACATTTTGTAGGTGAGAGAATGATTGGTTACATCTACCATGGCAAAAATATCGGTACCGCGTACGGATTCCCTCACTACACCCTTGGCTTCTCCGCTTCCGAACCGCGGGCAGGCACAGTCCAAAAGGTAAGAATCCACATCGTACCCCCGGTACTGAAGATTCTGCTGTCTGCGCTTCAGTTCCTCCGCGTCATTGCGACGAAAGTTCACAATATGGTCGTTGACCTTTTTGGCAAGGTCATGGCAGCTTTCCAGAGCAGCGATTTTTAAAGGCGCAATGGGAAGCCGGTCGTTGAAAACATACTGATTTGACATGTCAAAGACACCTCCGCTATCTATACATGATTCGATTCTTTCGTATTGTTTATACCATTATTCGGTATTTTCCGTCAATAGTGTGTCCGGTATTTCTGAAAAAAGAACATCATTTCTTTACAAATCCGAAGAACACTGGTATTATGGTAACAGTTCTCAGAAGACAGGAAAGGGATCAGTGTGAAAAATAAAGGACATAAAATTACAGCAGTGGCGCAGGGGTCCATCGGCGAAGAGCTGGAGCTGGAGCCGGGTGACATTCTTCTTGCCATAGACGGAGAAGAAATAGAAGATATTTTTGATTATGACTATATGACCGACAGCGAATCCTTTGTGATGACGGTCAGAAAAGCGAACGGAGAGGACTGGGAGCTGGAAATTGAAAGCGGCGGGGAGGATCTGGGACTGACCTTTGAAAATGGTCTTATGAGTGACTACCGTTCCTGCAGAAATAAATGTATTTTCTGCTTCATTGACCAGATGCCCCCGGGAATGCGGGAAACCCTGTATTTTAAAGACGACGACTCCAGACTGTCATTTTTACAGGGAAATTACGTTACCCTTACCAACATGAGCGACAGGGATATAGACCGGATTATCCGGTTCCATCTGGCGCCCATTAATATCTCCATACAGACCATGAATCCAGAGCTTCGCTGTAAAATGTTAAATAACCGGTTTGCCGGAGAAGCATTAAAGAAAATGGAACGGCTCTATGAGGCCGGGACAGAGATGAACGGCCAGATTGTTTTATGCAGGGGCGTCAATGACGGGAAAGAACTGGAATTTTCCATTGAAAAACTTACGGCCTACATTCCCTGCATGCAGAGTGTTTCTGTGGTGCCTGTGGGGCTTTCAAAGTTTCGGGACGGGCTGTATCCTCTGGAGCCCTTTACAAAAGAAGATGCCTGTAAGGTGATTGACACCATTGAGGGCTGGCAGAAAAAAATTTACAGCGGATACGGGATTCATTTTGTCCATGCCAGTGACGAGTGGTATATTCTGGCAGAGCGCAGTCTCCCTGAGGAGGAACGCTATGACGGCTATCTTCAGCTGGAGAACGGTGTGGGGATGCTGCGGCTTCTTTATGAGGAAGTGATGGATGCTCTGGGTGGAAGAACGGATGATAAAAAGACCGAAGAGCTTTCCATGGCCACAGGATATCTTCCCTATCCTTATCTGGAGCAGCTTCTGGAAAAAATACACGCCATATATCCGGGAAGAAAGGTGCATCTTTATCCTGTCCGCAATGACTTTTTCGGTGAAAGGATCACAGTGGCAGGGCTTGTTACGGGCCAGGACTTAATTGCACAGCTTAAGGGTAAGTCTCTGGGAGAACGGCTTCTTCTTCCGGCCGCCATGTTTAAGAGCGGAGAGGAGATTTTTCTGGATGATGTGACAAAAGCGCAGGCGGAAGCGGCTTTACAGATTCCCATAAATATAGTAAAATCAAGCGGATATGATTTTGTGGACGCCATTTTGGATCCGGAGGCCGCAAAAATCCAGACGGCAGAGCACGGGATGTACGAGCCTGCCATGAAAGACTTGAGCCTTTCGGAAGACGGAGAGGTTCTTTAAAAGAAAGAGGCAGCCGTGAGGAAACAAAACGGCTGCAAAGTGAGGAGAAAATATGAGTAAACCAGTAGTTGCCATTGTCGGCCGGCCCAATGTGGGAAAGTCCACGCTTTTTAATGTTCTGGCCGGCAGTGCCATTTCCATTGTGAAGGATACCCCTGGTGTGACCCGCGACAGAATCTATGCAGACTGCAGCTGGTTAAGCCATACCTTTACTTTAATTGATACAGGCGGTATTGAGCCGGATTCCGGGGATATTATTCTTACCCAGATGCGCGAACAGGCTCAGATTGCCATCGACACCGCCGATGTGATTATTTTTATTGTGGATGTGAGACAGGGACTGGTGGATGCGGATTCCAAAGTGGCCGACATGCTGAGAAAATCCAGAAAGCCTGTGGTTCTTGCGGTTAATAAAGTAGACAGCATTGCAAAATTCGGGAATGATATTTATGAATTTTACAATCTGGGAATCGGTGATCCCATTGCTGTTTCGGCAGCTTCCAGACTGGGGCTTGGTGAGCTTCTTGACGAGGTGACCGGACATTTCAGCCAGGAGCAGTACGGCGACGAGGAGGACGACAGGCCGAGAATTGCCATTGTGGGAAAACCAAATGTGGGAAAATCCTCCATTATCAATAAGCTTCTGGGAGAAAACCGGGTGATCGTTTCAGACATTGCAGGAACCACCAGAGATGCTGTGGATACGGAGATTGTTCATAACGGAACCGAGTATGTTTTTATTGATACCGCCGGTCTGCGAAGAAAGAGCAAGGTGAAGGAAGACATTGAGCGTTACAGCATTATCCGCACTGTGACAGCAGTGGAGCGGGCTGATGTGGTTCTCATGGTCATTGACGCCAAAGAGGGAGTGACAGAACAGGATGCCAAGATCGCCGGAATTGCCCACGACAGGGGGAAAGGCATTATCGTTGTGGTCAATAAATGGGATGCCATTGAGAAGAATGATAAGACCATTTATGAATATACAAGGAAGCTGAAAGAGACCCTGTCCTACATGCCCTATGCGGAGTACGTGTTCATATCGGCGCTTACGGGGCAGAGAATGGGAAAACTGTTTGAATTAATAGATATGGTCAGGGAAAACCAGAATCTGAGAATTGCCACCGGAGTCTTAAATGAGATTGTCACAGAGGCTGTGGCCATGCAGCAGCCCCCGTCTGACAAGGGAAAACGGTTAAAGATCTATTACGTGACCCAGGTGGCCGTGAAGCCGCCGGCTTTTGTGGTGTTCGTAAACGACAAAGAACTGATGCATTTTTCTTATACCAGATATCTGGAAAATAAGATCAGAGAGGCCTTTGGTTTTCGCGGAACTTCCCTGAAATTCATTATCCGCGAGCGGAAGGAGAAAGAATAAATGATGTCGAGAATCTTATGTCTTGCAGTGGGATATGCGTTCGGCCTGTTTCAGACAGGTTATCTGTATGGAAAAATGAATCATATTGATATCAGAAATTACGGAAGCGGAAATTCCGGAACCACAAACGCTCTGCGTGTTCTTGGGAAAAAAGCCGGACTGATCGTTTTTCTCGGTGATTTTTTCAAAACCGTGTTTGCATGTCTCCTTGTGCGAATGATATTTAGGGACAGCGAAAGCGTGGACATGTATGTGCTTTACGCAGGCCTTGGGGTGGTTCTGGGACATAACTTTCCCTGCTACCTGAAGTTTAAGGGTGGAAAGGGGATTGCCTCCATGGCGGGAATTCTGGTGTCCATGGACTGGCGGGTGACACTTGTTTGTGCCGTTTTATTTCTTGGCACTGTGATTCTCACAAGATATGTGTCTCTCGGTTCCATTCTGGTGGTGACTGCATTTTTCCTCCAGATGGTGGTTTACGGCCTTCGGGGAGACTACCAGGTGGCAGAGAGGGATTTATTTGAATTTTTCTGTGTGGCCGGAGTTCTTATGGTAATGGCGGTCTGGCGTCACAGGGCCAATGTGAAACGCCTGTTAAGCGGAACAGAGAATAAATTATGGGGGCAGAAAGCGAAATAAAATCAATGGGACAGAAAGCAAAATAAAATCAATGGGGCAGAAAGCGAAATAGCAGAAGGGAGCATGAGCCATGGAAAAAATCGGAGTTATCGGGTCCGGCACATGGGGAACCGCCATTGCAGTTCTCTTAAACAACAACGGTCATCAGGTGGATTTATGGTCTGCCATTCCGTCGGAAATCGAGGAGATGGAGAGGACCCATAAGCACAAAAATCTTCCGGAGGTGACGCTTCCGGATTCCATCCGTTTTACGGCAGACCTTGAGACGGCAATGAAGGGGAAAAATCTTCTGGTGCTGGCGGTGCCGTCTGTCTATGTGAGAAGTACGGCAAAGCGGATGAAGGAATTTTGCCCTGTGGGGCAGATTATTGTGGATGTGGCCAAGGGAATTGAAGAGGATACCCTTTTCACCATGACCGCGGTCATGAAAGAAGAAATTCCCCAGTGTGAACCTGCGGCTCTTTCCGGCCCCAGCCACGCGGAGGAGGTAAGCCGCGGCCTTCCAACCACCTGCGTGGCAGGATCCCATAAAAGGGCAGTGGCAGAATATATCCAGTCTGTGTTTATGAGTCCGGTATTCCGGGTTTATACAAGTCCTGATGTTCTTGGAATTGAGGTTGGAGCGGCTTTAAAGAATGTGGTGGCTCTGGCCGCCGGAATTGCAGATGGTCTGGGCTATGGAGACAATACCAAAGCCGCCCTGATTACCCGCGGAATCGCAGAAATTGCCCGGCTGGGAATCGCCATGGGAGGAAAGTTCCAGACCTTCACAGGTCTCACGGGAATTGGTGATCTGATTGTTACCTGTGCCAGTATGCACAGCAGAAACCGCAGAGCCGGTATTCTGATCGGAAAGGGTTATACCATGGAGGAAGCCATGAAGGAAGTTCAGATGGTGGTGGAAGGGGTATATTCCGCCAGGGCAGCCCTGGCTCTCTCCAGAAAGTACGATGTCCCCATGCCCATTGTGGAGGAAGTGAATCAGGTCCTTTTTGAGGGAAAACCGGCCAGGGAAGCCGTTACGGATCTGATGATGCGCGACAAGCGGATTGAGCACAGCGATCTTCCATGGGAAGCATAAAGGAACGAAATTTCTGGCAGAATGAGGAATGCATGCATTTTGAAGAATTTCCGTGTTTTTTCCATGACATAAAGAAAATCCCCCCTGCATATACTCTATCAGTATAACAAGGGGGTATTTTTATGGACAATTTCCATGTATACAAAGACATTGAGGCCAGAACCGGGGGAGAAATTTACATAGGCGTAGTAGGCCCGGTTCGCACAGGAAAATCTACTTTTATTAAGCGGTTCATGGAGTTAATGGTGCTGCCAAAACTGCCGGAAGGCCATGGAAAGGCCCTGACCCGTGATGAGCTTCCCCAAAGCGCTGCCGGAAAGACCATTATGACCACAGAGCCGAAATTCATTCCGAAAGAAGCCGCTGAAATTACGCTGGAGGATGGAATCACCGCTAAAATCCGGCTCATTGACTGCGTTGGATTTATGGTGGAGGGGGCGGCAGGCCACGAAGAAAACGGGGAGGAGAGGCTGGTAAAGACCCCCTGGTATGATCATGAAATTCCGTTTACCCAGGCAGCGGAAATCGGGACCAGAAAGGTGATTCGTGACCATTCTACCATCGGCATTGCCATCACAGGAGACGGGAGCTTCGGAGATTTAAAGCGGGAGGATTACAATGAGGCGGAGACCCGTACCATAAAGGAATTAAAAGAAATCGGAAAGCCTTTTTTAGTGCTCTTAAATTCTGCAAGACCTTATGCGGAGGAAACAAGGGAAATGGCAGCGAAGCTGGAGGAGCTCCACGGTGTTACGGTACTTCCCATGAACTGTGAGCAGCTGAAAAAGGAAGACATCGAAACCATTCTGGCCAGGGTTCTGAAAGAATTTCCTGTGACAGAGCTGGACTTCCATATCCCCAAGTGGATGGAAATTCTTCCGGATACCCACCCCTTAAAGGCAGAGGCCATTGAAAATGCCAGGGAAGTTTTGGGAAAGGTAAACCAGATGAAGGATGTTGTTCCCCAAAGTTTAGCTCCGGAGGGGAATTCCATAAAGGAAATCTCCATTGACAAAATGGAAATGTCAGACGGAACTGTATCCCTAAAAGTTCAGACAGACGACAACTGCTATTTTCAGGTAATCAGTGAATTTACAGGCCTTCCGGTTCAGGATGAATATGAATTGTTCCATACCTTATCGAAATTATCGGGAATGCAGGGGGAATATGAGAAGGTGAAGGATGCCTTAAGTCAGGTGCGTCTTAAAGGGTACGGAATTGTGATGCCGGATAAATCGGAAATTGTTCTGGAGGAACCGGAGCTTATACGGCATGGAAATAAATATGGAGTGAAAATTCATGCACAGGCGCCTTCCATCAATCTCATAAAGGCCCATATTGAAACGGAAATTGCCCCTATTGTGGGAAGTGAGCAGCAGGCAAAGGATTTAATTGCATACATAAAGGACAGTGAGGCCACAGAGGACGGAGTGTGGGAGACGAATATTTTTGGAAAATCTGTGGAGCAGATCGTAGAGGACGGCATGCAGGCAAAAATTTCCCAGATGACAGAGGACTGCCAGGTGAAGTTACAGGATACCCTGCAAAAGATAATTAATGACAGTAATGGAGGAATGATTTGCATTATTATCTGAAAAGAGGTATAATTATCATATACCTTATCGCACAAAGTGCGCCCGCCCGAAGGGCTCTGTATTACGGTATGCCCTTTGGGTATACCTTATCGCACAAAGTGCGCCCGCCCGGAGGGCTCTGTATTGCGGTATGCCCTTGGGGTATAACCAGCTGAGAAACACTTTGACTCTCTGATGATTTATACAAAATACGTCAGATTTTCACCAAAGATATGCAAGGAGGCAAACATATGAAATTAACCTTCATCGGCGCTGACCACGAAGTAACTGGCAGCTGTCATTATCTGGGAGCCTGCGGCAAACATATCCTCGTAGACTATGGTATGGAACAGGGAGGAAACGTATACGAAAACGCGGATCTTCCTATTCCGTTTTCCGATGTGGATTATGTTCTTTTGACCCATGCTCATATCGATCATGCCGGCCTTCTGCCCCTCATTTATGCCAGGGGATTTAAAGGCCAGATTTTTGCCACCGGGGCCACCTGTGATCTCTGCAATATTATGTTAAAGGATTCGGCTCATATCCAGGAAATGGAGGCTGAGTGGAAAAACAGAAAGGCAAGGCGTGCCGGAAAACAGGAGGTGGAGGCGCTCTATACCTTAAATGATGCGGAAGGCGTTCTGAAGCATTTTGTCCCCTGTCATTACGATGATATTCTGACCCTCACGGACGGCATCCGGATCCGTTTCACGGATGTGGGTCATCTTCTCGGCTCCGCTTCCATCGAAGTGTGGGTGGAGGAAGGAGAGACTTCAAAAAAGATTGTCTTTTCCGGGGATATCGGAAATAAAAACAAGCCCTTAATTAAGGATCCCTGCTACATCGAAGAGGCGGATTACGTGGTGATGGAGTGCACCTATGGCGACCGTTCCCACGACCGGACTCATGAGCATATCGGCGAACTGGCCAGAATTGTACAGGAAACCTTAGACCGCGGAGGAAATCTGGTGATTCCGGCCTTTGCCGTTGGCCGTACGCAGGAAATCCTGTATTTCATGAGAAAAATAAAGGAAGAACACATGATTGTCGGCCACGATGATTTTGAAGTTTACGTCGACAGCCCTCTGGCTGTGGAGGCCACTCAGGTGTTTACAAAAAATATCGTGGAATGCTTTGACGAGGAAGCCATGGAGCTTGTGGAGAAGGGAATTAACCCCATCAGCTTCCCGGGACTTAAGCTCTCCATCACCAGTGAGGATTCCAAAAACATCAACTTTGATATGACGCCGAAGGTGATTATTTCCGCTGCCGGAATGTGTGATGCAGGACGAATCCGCCACCATTTAAAGCATAACCTGTGGCGTCCGGAATGTACGGTTTTATTTGCAGGCTATCAGGCTGTTGGAACCCTGGGCCGGTCCCTTCTGGACGGGGCTGAGGACGTAAGGATTTTCGGTGAAATTATTGACGTGGAGGCCCACATCGAAAAACTGGATGGGATTTCCGGTCATGCCGATAAAGAAGGACTCATCACCTGGCTTTCGGCCTTCCAGAAAAAGCCGGACCGTGTGTTTCTGGTACACGGCGATGATGCCTCCTGCACGAACTTTGCCAATCATTTAAAAACAGAATACGGTTACGAAACGGATGCCCCGTTTTCCGGCTCCGTGTACGACCTGGCAGAAGGCGTATGGCTTAAACAGACCGTTGGTATTCCCATCCGCAAAGAGACGGAACGCCAGAAGGAGAACCGGACGATCTTCGAGCTTCTGGTGGCTGCAGGTGAGCGCTTAATGCGGGTAATCAGGAAGAACAGAGAATGTGCCAATAAGGATATTAAAAAATTTACTGCCGATATCAATGCTCTCTGTGACAAGTGGGATCTCTGATGTGACAGACAGTAACAGTCCGGGGATTGTCTGAACGGTTACGGCGGACAAAAAGCGAAGGGAGTCCGGCAGGGCGGCACAGATGAAAGGATTTTTTCAGAATATGAAGGTGACATTATATACAGACGGAGCGGCCCGTGGAAATCCTGACGGGCCGGGCGGTTATGGAGCGGTGCTCCAGTATGTGGACCAAAAAGGGGTACTCCATGAAAAGGAGCTTTCTGCCGGATATGTGAAAACTACCAATAACCGGATGGAACTGATGGCGGCCATTGCAGGGCTGGAAGCATTAACACGCCCCTGCGAGGTGGAGCTTTATTCGGATTCCAGATACCTGGTGGATGCTTTTAACCAGAAATGGATTGAAAGCTGGGTGAAGAATAAATGGAAGAGGCCAAAGAGCGGCCCGGTGAAAAATGTGGATCTCTGGGAACGGCTTTTAAAGGCCATGGAACCTCACCAGGTGAGCTTTTACTGGGTACGGGGCCATGACGGCCATCCGGAAAACGAGCGCTGCGACAGACTCGCCACGGGGGCGGCCGATGGGACAGGCCTCCTTACGGACCCGGGAGTTTCATAGGCCCCATGGGGGCCTGTGAAACTCCGGCGGATGTGCAGAAAACGGGTAAGGAAGATGTCACTTCGTGCCCCCGTTTTCGCACAGCTCAGCGGCGGAGCGCTGCGCTTTTAAAAGAAAAGTTACGATAATCTTACAAAATATTACTTATTTCATTTTGATATTCACAAGCAGTTGCGTTTGTGTTATGTTTAGATTACTAGTGTACTGACACATTTACTTTCAGTCAAATGACGCAGAATGAATTTTCAGTCTGCAAGGCGGCTGAACGAGGCGATGCGGTG
>ERZ808046.623-NODE-623-length-25682-cov-7.457801_pt1 | contig 25682 bp, 27 predicted proteins | sample MGYA00380196_ERZ808046 | MGnify/ENA primary metagenome ERZ808046 (study PRJEB31490, sample SAMN06133421) | mouse gut metagenome | isolation source: Z6_2 | host: mice | place: China: Chengdu | collected 2015-05 ...
AAGCAGTAATTTGAAAATCGCCTGCATGCCAAATGAAACGGTGATCATTCAACCACCATTCGAATTATCATCCCATATTCCCGTCTTACGTTATTGCAGCAATCCACCGGTTATTCTAAGATAAGGACATACGGCGCAGTATGAAGCTTATCCAGGAAGGAGAAGAGCTTGCAAATATTGTGCCTGCGGCTCAAAGCTTGCAGGTTATGGAAAGGGAATGGTTATCAAAATGGATAATTTAAAAACAGGGGAAGTAATCAGCAAAAGACGTAAGGAACTGGGGCTGACACAGAATCAGCTTGCCAAATCTCTCAATATATCATTTCAGGCGGTATCAAAGTGGGAGAATGGCACCGCGTATCCTGACATTGAAATGCTGCCGAAGCTGGCGGCTGCCCTGGGCACAACAGTGGATGCCCTGCTGGGGTATAGCAGTGTGGTAACTGATTATGACAAAAGGTATAATACGAAGGAATATTACTGGGGGCTTAGACCCAACAGGATTTGCTATGACATCATGAAAATCCTTCCGCCGATCAGACCATATCGCGTGTTGGATATTGGCTGCGGGGAGGGGAAGGATGCGGTCTTTTTTGCAAAGTGCGGCTATGCGGTGACCGCGTTTGACATATCTGAGCAGGGGATTGAGAAGGCGAGAAGGCTTGCAGAGTACAATAAAGTGGATGTTCGGTTTTTCAGGGGGGATATTTTTGATTATCAGCCTGATACAGAGTATGACATTATATTCAGCAGCGGAGTGCTTCACTTTTTTCCGCGGACACAGCGGAAAGAGTTTTGTGAGAGCCTGAAAGTACATACTGCGGATAACGGCATAAATGCTTTAAATGTGTTTGTCCAAAAACCCTTTATAAAGCGGGCGCCGGATCTTACCAGGGATGAGGAAAAACGGCATCCATGGTATTCGGGAGAATTATTTGGTTATTATCATGACTGGCAGTTTCATACCTGCAGAGAGGAGATATTCGACTGCAACAGCGGCGGTATCCCCCACAGGCATTGTATGGATACGCTTATTGCGCAAAAACTGACAGAGGAGGGAGGGCTTTTTGAAAGGCTGTAACCGGATCTTTTGCAGGAAGGTTTTGAGGTCAATATGAAAAAAATGGTTCGCCAGACACCCCCTGCTTGTAAAATACCCTGTCTGCAGAGAAGATGCGTTCCTGCGTTATGTTATTGAACGGAAAACCGTTAATACTGTGTGAAGACGGTTCTTTTCCGGAAATGACTTCTGAGCTGATCAGCTCTGAGACATTGGAGCTTGCCCAGGCTCGCGAAGGGCGCCGGCCGTTGTTTTTCCCATATTCCTGAAAGCGGGCTTATCCCATCGGATTTTTGCCGGCCTGGATGATTCCTGTTTTTTGAAGATAATCAAAGATATGCCTGACCGCTTCATCAAAATCCCCGCCGTTAAATCCATGCCCTGCACCGTCAATCACATAATACTCCACATCTCCGTAAGTCTCTGCCGCCCGCTCAGAATAGGAAATCGGTACAATGCCATCTGCATCCCCATGCATAAGGAGGACTTTGTCCGTGTAGTTTCCGATTTCCTCATACACATCGTAATCCCACATATCTTCCACGTAAGGGCGTCCTGCCATAATCCACTGAAACGGAAAGCTGTCCGGAACTTCTTCCAGGGAATCAAATTCCTCATGAACCGCATCACCGATTAAAAATGCGGGATACATCAATATAAGACCGCTGACTTCATCCGTATGTCTCGCGGCCGCAATGGCAGATGTGATACCGCCCTGACTGGTTCCAAGCAGCACGATCCTGTCCCTGTCCACGAAATCCCAGGAGGAAGCCGCACTTAAGATTGCTTCCAGATCGGATACTTCTGTCATAACTGACATTTCCGTGGTTTCGCCGTCGCTCCTGCTTCCCCCGCCGCCCCGGAAATCAAAACAGTAAGCGGCGATGCCATGTAAAGCCAGTTGTTCCGCATAAGCAATGTTAGAGCGATAAGAGCCGCCAAGCCCATGTGCGCAGACCGCCAAGGGAACCTTCTCTTCACCGGTATCCGCTATGTAGGCAATCCCGTAGATTTTCTGTCCTTCATTATAAACTTCAATTTCCTGCTGCATATATTCATATGTTGGCAGGTTTTCCAGCTCCGCCACCGTATGGCCTGCATCCTGGATTTCTTCCGGCACTGTTTCTTCTCCTGTCAACATTTCCTGCTCTGCCTGGGAAAGGATTTCACTCCTCAGTCCTTCTCCCTGTGCTAAATCCGATGAATGACCTGATAAATTCCGAAGCATGGCGGAATCACGGTAAATATTGTACCCTGTAAAAACAAGAATCAGAATGGCTGACACCACAATTCCTGAAATCAAAATTACCTTGCGCCTCATCCACATCTCTCCTTACCATTAAAATTCAGATCCAACTCCGTAAGCCAGCTGCCAATCTGAGAACTTCCGCTGATACGGCGCTGTCCGTAGACAGCCCAATCTTTGCAGGAATCAAGGAACGTGGGCATGGTTTCCTCTATATCACTGCCGCCGCTGGTACAGAAAGGAATAACCCTCCTTTGGCGCAATTTCAAATGAATCCGCTCCAATCTCACTGCTTATGACTTCCGCAACGCCTTTTGTCGTACCTGAATACGAAAAATACGCCGCTAAAACTTTTTTATCTTCTTTTGCCTTCATTTCTTCTTTTAATTCATTGACCTGCTCTTCGCCCAATGATTCATCTGACAGGTTCCTTAAAGCTGCCGGGAAACGAAACCACTGATAGGCGGCAAACAACAGCACAACAATAAGTACAATAACAATCAAAGTAATCAATCCACCTTTTTTCTTCATCTGTCAACCCTCCTGCTTACATACATTCCGTCAGAATCTCATAAATCCCGTCGTTCATCCTGTTACCTGCTTTTCTTTGAGAACTGGCTGTTTGCTTCCATAATTTCCTGCAGGGAAATATGCTCATTGCGATAGCGGGCTTCGGGATTTACTTCCGGGATCGTAAGCTGAATTGCTTTCTGTGGACAAGCATGTGTACAAGCCAGACAGGTCTGGCAATTCCCCGGAGTATGCACTGCTTTTCCGTCTGCCACATGAATAGACGCAGACGGACATACCCTTTCACAGACACCGCAGCCCACACACCCTTCCGTTATCCGGAGAAGATGCTGCCATGTATCCGCTGGCATCCGGCTCATACGGGCAAGGAACTGCTGGTGTGCGGCTCTGTCCGCATCTGTGACTTCTGAAATCATGTTCCTGCGTGCAGCCAGATCCGCAAGAATCACTTCCATATGCTCCTCGATTTTCTTATCAATTTTCTTCTGTTCATCCATATCAAAGCCCGGCAGCCAGTTATCGGCCATCATGATCACATTGATATAATGAACAGGAATGCCGCATTCGTCACAAAGTTTCTTTGCAAGTTCGGCTGCTCCTCCATGCCGGTTCCCATACGTCAGAATCATATAAAAATAGTCTGTATGAAAAACACTTTTTTTCAAAAAATCTTTAACCATAAGCGGTACTTCGTGTCCGTAGACCGGAGCAACAACACCAATGCTGTCCGCTGAAAATTCCAGACGTTCCTGCCGCATCACCTGCGGAATGCTAATGGTTGTTTCTTCTATCTGCCTGGCAATATACAGGCTGTTACCTGTCCCCGTAAAATAAAATATCATGAATGTCTCCTTTCTTTCTTGTGTCCTTTTTCGGCTTAAACTATAATCCGCTTGCCATTCCCGCTTGCTGCTATCGATTTTATTCTCCGGTAGTGACAACCGGTCAATAAGTTTTTATAAAAAGAATATTAAAAAAATGTGAAATATATATGAACAATACAGGAGGCGATTATCATGTATACAACAAACGGGCATGATGTACCGATACCACCGGACAGCTCGACATGATTTGTATTGGGAATGGTGGTTGAGCTTGCTGACAGATATAAGATCAGATCAAACAGAGAAAGTGGATAGAGCCATTTGATAAGAGAGAGAAGGCATTTATTTTTGAATTTAAGGTACTTGACAAAGATGAAAATGAGCAGCGTCTTGAAGAAACCGTTGCAAATGCCCTTGCTCAGATTGAAGAGAAAAAATATGAATCGGAGTTGGTTGCAGATGGCATTTTTACCGGAAAATATCAGAAAGTATGGATTTGCCATTGAGGGGAAAAAGTGTTTGATTTCGTTGATTCTCCTGCTCCATTCCCCCTCCGGGCTGTCTTTCAGCGGTTCGGGTTTTCCCTCTCCGGCAAAAGGTTTACGTTGGATGGATTTTAGAAGGCTGTTTATTTTTTCAGGGTCTTTTTATCCTGCGACTGCCAGTAAAGGTATTCGTCCTCGGCAAATGTGATCTTACTCACGTTCCATAGCCTCCAGTTCTTCCATAGTTTTTACGATTACCTGTCCATTTTTAACCTGCTGGTTCGCTTTCTTTAACTGTTCCATATTGGAATCTGAGTAAAAAGGATCCAGAGGGGCTGCCACCTCAAAAGGAATCCGGCGGTCACGCAGCGCTTTCTTTGCATAGATCATGAAGAAAGTGGTAAGGTTCATTCCCATTTCATCGCACATTTCATCAAGCTGCCTTTTCATTTCATCATCAAATCGAAGACTTACAGTAGTCATGCTGTCACTTCCTTTCTGTCTCCATCATAATATAGATTGAAGCAAAATGCAACAATAATTATTCAAATCCATTCAAATTGCATGATTTTTATATTATATGAAGAATAAAGGATTTTATGCGGCTTTTTGATTTCGATAGAAATTGGTGATAAGAAGTTGATTGAAGCAGTAATTTGAAAATCGCCTGCATGCCAAATGAAAGGTGATCATTCAACCACCATTCGAATTATCACCCCATATTCCCGTCTTACGTTATTGTAGCAATCCCCTACAGAATCAGCTTGCCAAATCTCTCAATATATCATTTCAGGCGGTATCAAAGTGGAAGAACGGCACCGCATATCCTGACATTGAAACACTGCCGAAGCTGGCGGCAGCCCTGGGCAAACGGTGGATGCCCTGCCAGGGTACAGCAGTGTGGTGACCGCGTTTGACATATCTGAGCAGAGGATTGAGAAGGCGAGAAGGCTTGCAGAGTACAATAAAGTGGATGTTCGGTTTTTCAAGGGGGATATTTTTGATTATCAGCCTGATACAGAGTACGACATTATATTCAGCAGCGGAGAAAAAATTGGAATTTTCTTGTAGAAAGGAGAAAAATTTCTTATACTGTAAAAGGAGATAAAAATACAGGCACAGGTAGAACGGGAACATGAATAAAAACAGTAGAAGAGTGACGATTAAGGATATTGCGGAGCGCTGCGGAGTCACGGCAAATACGGTTTCGCGGGTATTGCGCAACGATTCCAGAATTTCAGAAGCAACAGCGAAGAGAGTCTGTCAGGCGGCCGATGAGATGGGGTATATCAGAAACAGTTTTGCGGCGGCTATGAGATCGGGCAGCAGTAAACTGATATCGATCATAGTGGATGATATCCAAAATCCGCATTATGCTACATTGATCAACACCGTAGATTTACTGTTGAAAGAAAAAGGGTATGATACCATGACCCTGTGTACCTATGGGGATCCCAAAAGTGAACTGAGCATGGCGAATCGGTCGGTTGCAAATCTGGTAGACGGAGTCCTGTATTTTCCGGAGTCCAATGATATGGGGAGTGCAAAACTGATACAACAAAATCAGATTCCGCTGGTTCTCATAGACAGGGAAATTCGCGGGATACAGGCGGACGTTGTCCGCCTGAACGACTATCAGGGAGCGGAGACCGCCGCAGAGTATCTGTATGCCTGTGGGCATAGAAGGTTTGCATATTTAAGCGGTCCGGCAGGGAATGGAGCGCAGCCGCTTCGGCAGGGAGGTTTTGTGGATGCATTGGCCAGGCATGGCATAGATGCAGAAGATATCCGGATATTGGATATGGATATTATTTACAGGACTGTCCAAAGCAAGGCGATCGTACAGGCAATTGGCCCGCTTGATTATACCGCGGTTTTTGCCTTTAATGACCAGAGGGCATATCATGTCATGAATGCGCTTCGGGATAATGGTTACCGGGTGCCGGAGGATATTTCGGTGATTGGTTTTGACCATATACGGGCTTCTCTGCCATATTTACCGCCTTTGTCCAGCGTGTCAAGTGCATGCGCAAGGATGCTGGCTGAGAAGTCTGTCTCCTTATTGCTGCGAAGAATTGAGGATTCCAATGCGGAATTTGTAACAGAAATAATACCGGCTGTGCTTCACGAAGAGGAAAGTACGGTGCGAAACATAGTGGTATAGAGCAAACAGAAAATATATATTTAACGGAAGCGTTCTTCTCACCGGGAGAATGCTTCTTTTTATGTGCAGGCCCGTACAGAGGTATTAGACAGATTGATAAGGAATAGAATAGAGATTAACGTAAATCTTCTATAGTTACTAAAGCGTGATTATATAAATAACCATTATATATAACAATAAACATAATATAAATTTTAAATAAATATAAGATTAACGTAAATTCTTATTGACATTTCAGATATAATGTATATATAATTGGACATATACAGATAAGGAGACAGCAGGCAATGAAAATTATCACAAGTCAGATTGATGTAATTGGAAAAAGAAGTCCGATGATCTATGGTCAGTTCATTGAGCATTTTCATCGGCAGATTTACGGAGGGATTTATGATCCGGGGAACAGCCTGTCCGATGAGGAAGGATTCAGGAAGGATGTGCTGGAGGCTTTAAAGGCGATCCGCGTCCCTGTCATCCGCTGGCCGGGGGGATGTTTTGTGTCCGCTTACCATTGGAAAGACGGAGTTGGACGGACAAGAGTACCATATTTTGATAAGGCATGGCGGGTGGAGGAACCAAATAAATTTGGAACGGACGAATTTATTTCTTATTGCCGGAAATTGGGATGCGAGCCATATATCTGTACGAATGCGGGAACCGGAACTGCGGAGGAGATGAGTGACTGGGTGGAATACTGCAATCTGCAGGCAAAGGGGAAGTTTGCCCGGATGAGGATTCAAAACGGTTACGAGAATCCCTTCGGCGTCAGATTCTGGAGTATTGGGAATGAAAATTACGGCGGACATGAAATTGGGGCCAAATCTGCCGTTGAGTGGGGAAGACTGGTAGTGGAGGCGGCGAAAATGATGAAGCATGTTGACCCGACAATAGAGTTATCCGCCGCCGCCCTGACGGACCTTGACTGGAATATCAATCTGCTCAGACAAAGCGGTCAGTTCCTGAACTGGATTTCCATCCATCAGTACTGGGATCAGATTCATGAAACGAACAGACCGGCAGATTATCCGGCAGTATTGGCTTTTACCGCCCATACAGAGGACGCAATCCGGAAGGTTAGAGGACTGCTCATGGCGATGGGGCTGGAAAACAGGATTAAAATAGCGTTTGACGAATGGAATTTGAAGGAGTGGTATCATCCCAGGGTGCATACGATCGAGCAGGGAGTGTCAGAGGAGGAATATGTGTCTCCCAGAGACGGCAATGATGATAATTCTCTCTATACCATGGGAGACGCCGTTTTCACAGCCTGCTTCTTAAACGCATTGAACCGGAATTGTGACGTTGTAGGCATGGCGAATTTTGCGCCTGTGATTAATACAAGAGGGTGCATTTTTACATATCCGGAAGGGATTGTGCTCAGGAGTACCTATCATGTTTTTTATTTGTACACCAATTACATGGGAGACATTGTAAGAAAAGCCGGATGTCCGGGGATGGAGAGGCTTACGGTATGTAACAGCAAAGGAAAAGAGGAAACCGTGGATATGCTGGATATCTGTGTGACGGAATTCAGTGATGGGCCGGGAATGGCGGTTGCGGTGGTGAATAAGTCGGCGGAGGATGATGCAGAGGCGGAGCTTGAACTGGATGCGGACGGAGAGGTGAAAGGATATTATATCTGCGGAGAAAGGGTTTCCTCCTATAACGATATCGCCCGCACGGAAATTTATGTTCATGAGGAAGAACTGGGAAATTACAAAAAAGGTATGACAGTCAGAATCAGACCACATTCCATTGAGATTTTCAGGATTGGCTGTTGACAGGAGGGGCTATGAAAATTGTGAGTGCAATAAAGAAAGAATTGAAATTGAGGTGGGGATTATATTTGCTTTTGCTTCCCACGTTCCTGTATGTGGTGATTTTTCTGTATGGACCCATGGGCGGCGTTATGATGGCGTTTCAGGATTATAAGGCTTCGCTGGGACTTTTAAAAAGCCCTTTTGTGGGTCTGAAGCATTTTCGAAGGTTTTTAACGGATTATAATTTCAAAACGATTTTTTCCAACACAGTGATAATCAGTTTTTACTCATTGATTGCGGGCTTTCCGCTTCCGATCCTGTTTGCGCTCTTTACCAATACGATCAAAAGTAATAAATTGAAAAATTTTGTAAAAACAGTGTCTTACGCCCCGCATTTTATTTCGATAGTTGTAATTGTTGCCATGCTCAATCTGTTTTTTGCTCCGACTTCAGGTGTATTTACGAACATATATAACAGTATTCGGGGCATTGCAGGGATGGAGCCGGTCACACTGGGGATTCTGACGGACAAAAGCGCTTTTTATCATTTGTATGTATGGTCCGGAATCTGGCAGGAGCTTGGATGGAATTCCATTATCTATATTGCGGCATTGTCTGCCATCAGCCCGGATCTCTACGAAGCGGCAGGAATTGACGGGGCCAGCAGGATTCAGTGTATCCGGTACATAGATCTTCCCAGTATTTTGCCGACGGTGGTTACACTGCTGATTTTGAATACAGGGAACATTCTTTCCATTGGCTTTGAAAAAGCATACTTAATGCAGAATAATCTTAATATTCAGAATTCAGAAATTATATCGACATATGTGTACAAGATGGGTCTGAATAATGCACAGTACAGTTTTTCAACTGCAATCGGCCTGTTTAATTCGATTATCAATCTGATATTGTTGCTGATTGTAAATACTGTTTCCAAAAAGCTTACAGATGTGGGGATCTTATAGGAGGCGCAGAGAATTTTATGAAGATGATTATGGCCAGGCAGGGAAATAAAAACAGATTAACGAATGCAGATAGTCGGTCGGGCATTCTTGTGATAGGGGTTCTTTTGCTGATTACGGCAATCATATTGTATCCGCTCTATTTCGTTCTGATTGCATCAATCAGCGATCCGAATCTGGTGAATGCGGGGAAAGTACTGCTCATTCCCAAGGCACTGACATTTGACGGGTATAAAAGGGTATTTTCATACAGTCAGATTTGGCGTGCATATATGAACACGATTATTTATCTGATTCTGGGAACGTTTCTCAGCACTTTTATGACTCTGTCAGCAGGCTATGCGCTTTCCAGAAAGGATTTGAAGATACGTTCCTTTGTAATGGTATTTTTTACACTCACAATGTTTTTTAACGGCGGGATGATTCCAAGATATATGCTGGTGAAAAACCTGCGGCTCACAGATACGATCTGGTGCATGATTCTGCCTAATGCGGTATCTGTCTGGAATCTGATTATTGCAAGAACATTTTTTTCCAGCAATCTGCCAGGAGACTTGCTGGAGGCTGCCAGAATCGACGGCTGCAACGACCTGAAATATTTCTTTTCCATTGTGTTGCCCTTATCATCAGCGCTGACTATGGTGATGGTCCTTTTTTACGGAGTAGGTATCTGGAACAGTTATTTTGATGCCATGATTTTCTTAAAAAGCCAGAAGCTACAGCCGTTACAGCTTATCATGCGCGATATTTTGATTGTGAACCGCACTTCGAATCAGATGATTTCGGATGTGTCGGAGCAGGTTGCCCGGCAAAAAGCCGGAGAATTGCTGAAATATGTAATTATTATTATTTCCAGTGCGCCTCTTTTAATCGTATATCCTTTTTTGCAGAGATACTTTGAGTCCGGAATCATGGTTGGTGCTGTAAAGGAATGAGGAAAAGCAGGAAAAATGGTAATTAACATAAAACAAAAAGAAGGGAGTAAATTATGAAGCGAAAACAATAAAAGCGATAGCCCTGCTGACATCGGCTGTGATGCTTGCGGGATGTGGAGGGCAGGCAGAACAGGAGGTAGCATCTGCAGAAAGTTCTGCACAGGAGGAACAGGCGGATGAGGTTTCTGCGGACGAATCGGCACAGAGTGACGGGGAGGCACAGAGCGGAGGAACCTGGGTGGATTACACCGGTATGTCACCGACGGAGATGGTGGAAGCAAATCGTGCCGCTGACTGGAAAATTACAGATGAACCGATTACCCTGCGTGTGATGATTGCCAATACGCCGGAGCACCCGGATGACATGAATGAGCAGGAACTGATCCAGCGCGCCGAGGAGCGGACAGGTATACATATTGAATGGGTAATGCCGGGAAGCAGTGCATTTAACGAACAGAAATCTCTGGCTCTTGCAAGCGGAGACATGCCGGATATTATTTTGAACGGTCTGACAGACAGTGAAATTGCGCGCTATGGCGCGGACGGGACACTGATGGCTTATAATGAGCTGATGGAAGAGTACCCGGGAATGGCGCCAAATCTGGAGCACATTTATGAAGAGCGGCCGGATATAAAGAGATTCATCACATCGCCGGACGGAAATATTTATTCGGCTCCCAGGATCAATGAAGGCGCATGGATGAAACAGAACGGGAATGCCATCATTAATGTACAGTGGCTGGACAATCTTGGGCTGGAAATGCCGACGAGCATTGATGAGCTCAAAGAGGTACTCAGAGCATTCAAGGAGCAGGATGCAAACGGAAACGGAGATCCCAACGATGAAATTCCGCTGACGATGGCGGCCAGTGATGTAAAGCTTCAGGGAAACTCGGGCGGTTTCAATCTCCTTATGGGTTCCTTTGGCGTAATTGCTGACAATGATTTCCGTATGCTGCAGGATGGGAAGCTGGTGTGTTCCGCCACGACAGAGGGATGGAAGGAAGGCATAGCCTGGTATCATGAGCTTTATGAGGAAGGTCTGCTGGATGCGGAGGCCTTTACCATGGATGGAAATCAGTATCTCGCGAAATTGGCAGCAGATCCCTCTATTGTAGGGGTTGCCGGCGTATGGGACATTAATGATCAGGTTATCACACCGAATGCGACGGAAAAGTTCGATTACATTAAGCCGTTGAGCGGCCCCGGTGGACAGGATCCCATAGTGTACAAATATGCTGCTCCCGGCTGGGATCGCAGCGGTTGCGTCATCTCTTCCCAGACGGAACATCCTGAGGAAGCACTGCGATGGGTGGACTATATTTATGACAAGGTTAATTCACTGGAAATGATAGAGGGAGACTTTGGCGGAAGACTGGAATTGCAGGATGAAGGATATTATATTATCGGGGAACCGCTGGAAGGAATGGATTCCCAGTATGTATACCGGTACTCCGTATGCCCGGGGCATGCAGGCGCATGGTGTGTGCAGGAGAAAGAATACAACGAAGTGCTGAGACTCACCTTTACAGAGCCCAGATCCAACTTCAATGATGAGTTTTGTGCCCCTTATTATGTGGAACCTTTCCCGCCGGTATTTTTTACACCGGAGGAAGCGGATGAAATGAGTACTCTGAATTCAGCGATTCTGGATGAAATAGCGCGTCAGTCCTGTGAGTGGATGATGAATGGCGGAATAGAGGAAGAGTGGGATACCTATCTTGCAACGCTGGACAGCATTGGCTTGCAGCGCTGGCTGGAAATCAATGAGCAGGCAGCAGAGCGGTATAATAATCAGTAGGTATTGAAAGGAAAAACAGGCTTAACTTACAAAAAGGCTGCAGGCCAATATCCGGTTTGCAGCCTTTGCCGATGTGCGCAACATGTATATAATTGACTCAGTCCCTTACAATAATTGTCTGTCCGGCAATTCTGCCGTCAATTCTTTCGCTCTCTTAAGTACATGGATAAGCAGGTCAAAACTTTTCGTATCCGGATCGAAATAATAATAATTTTTTGTGGCTTCTTTCCTGACTTTCAGAATTCCGGCCTCTTTCAGTATCTGAAGATGGTGAGATACCGCCGGACGCGAGAGATGTGTTCTTTCCGTAATATCTCCGACTCTTGCCCCATTGCAGTTTTCCATCTTCATCATTTCAAGGATCAGATGCTGCCGGTTTTCATCTCCAAGCGCGACCAGCACTTTCCGGCAGCTTTCAAAATCCTCTGCCAGCATTTCGATATCTGTTTTCGTGTACATGGACTGTCACCTGCTTTTCCAAGTCTTTTCATAGCTGCCTTTATTCCACCTTATGGCCCGTGGCCGCTTCAAAATGGTATTTTACAATTCCGAGGTCTGTCTTTGTATAGAAGCCCTTTCCTGCCCGGGCGGATACCCTGTTATTTTCAAGTGTGATAAAGAATTTCTGCTGATTCATTGCCGTAGGAGCAAGCAGCGCGGCCTCCATTCCCTTTGAAAACCAGTCCGGCATATTGGATGCACAGTTACAGAGCTGCTCCACAGACTTATTTTTATGTGCCACTCCCTGGGTGGTGCCATAGCCCAATGCAATGATGCACGCCAGCTTTTCATCCCTGCGGATCTGAGCGGTACTTTTTCCGTGGGTCATGGCAACCCAACAGGTATTCAGTCCGAGCTCCTGTGCTTTCAACACAAGTTTCTCCCCATAATATCCCGCCTTTTCATCCAGATCAGGCCCCTTTTTTCCCACAAGCGCAATATAATTCTCCACGCCGCTGAACTTACCGTAATGCGCCATCATGCTGTCAAAGCATTTTGGCTCGTCAAACATAATCTGAATATTCAGGCCGCTCTCTTTGTTGCACTCGTTTACCAGCGCGGCCAGTGTCTCTCTTATCCCGCTTTCGATCTTTTTTCCGTTATACTGCCGCACACTATGGCGTGCCTTCATGATTTTCAGAATATCCATTCTATATGCTCCTTTGGTTTAAGTATTTTGACTGATTATACTTTGTCGCAAGGGGGGACCCATCGCAGATGGGGAGATTCCTTGTGACCTGCGCACGCATCAGCGTGCTTCATTATACCATACTTTAAACGGGAAGATTCATCCGTAAAGAAAATCGAGATGAATCAGGAGGAATGGAGGGCGGATTTTGAAGTCTACCCTTTCTGAATTTCACCTGCCAGCTCAAAACCTTTTTTGGCAGCAATTACGGCAATGATTTCATTGATGACAGCCGCCGCAGCAATTGTTCCCTGAACGATACCCACAAGCTCCGGCATGGCGGTCAGGGTAGAGCATGCGATTCCGGTAAAGACGAGCGAAACGCCCGAATGGGGCAACAGTGTAAGTCCGAGATACTTTTGGACGGAATCCGGCATCTTCATTGCTTTGGAGCCAAATCTTGCGCCAAAGTATTTGCCGGCGCCTCTTGCCGCAATATACAAAAAGGTATACAGCCCTGCTCCCAGAATCAGGTGGTAATTCAGCGGAGCGCCAAGGTCAACAATGGCGGCCAGAAGGCTGACTGCGAGAATGGGATGAAAATAGCCGGTTATTTCCTTCAGCTGCTCTTCACCAACCATATTTGTAAATACGGCGGAAAAAGAAACGCCCATAAGCATATAGTTCAGTGTGATACCGGACAATACCTTCATATTCATAAACCAGCCGATTCCGACGGTCAGCGTGATGCCTGCAAGTAAAACGGCCAGTGTCTGTACCCGTCCCTTTGTCTTTTTCAGAAGCCATCCGGCGGGAAGTCCTGCAATAAGGCCAATCAGAACAGGCAAAAGGATCATCAGGGGAATCATGTACAACGGAATGGAGCCGTCCGATACAGAGCTGGCAACGACGGAATTGACCGTGAAGAATACAATAATTGCCACGATGTCATCCAGCACTGCCATTGGCAGCAACGTATTGGTTACAGGCCCTTTTGCATGAAATTCATTCACAATCGACAGAGCGGGCGCAGGGGCGGTGGCCAGTGCGATTCCGCCGAAGATAAAAGCCAGATAAACAGGAATATCCGCTGTCAAAAATACAATTGTAAATACAAGTGTTACAAAGGAAAAGGTTCCAAGGGATTGCGACAGTGTTGTGACAATCAGTCCTTTCCCGTAGTTTTTGAGTTCTTTCCACACAAGCTCCGTTCCGAGCATCAGTCCGAACGCGCACTGCATCCACATGATAACAGTTTTATACCACGCGGAATCGAGAACGGGCTGAGGGAGCAGGCCAAGTGCATGCGGGCCGAAAAACATACCGATGATAAGCCATCCTAAAATAGACGGCAGTTTAAATCTGGAAATTATTTTGCCGGCAAACGCGGCCAGAACCAGAACCATAAACCATTGTAGCAGCTGCATCATTTTTCTTTACCTCCTTTGGCGATTCCATACAGCATGAAGTCAAGTAATTTCGAAAGGTTCGTTTCATGCGCCAGGATCTGTTTGTCCAGTGCCATATAACGGCAGGCAGAGCTGCTGAAATATCCGTTGAACATACGCTGCATTTGACGGAAATAGGCAATGGCCTCCTCCTGCGTAATGCCATCACGCAGAGTGACGCCGGAAACGACGGAACGATAAATTCGTTCGTTGATTTTCTCAAAGGGCTGTAAAATTTCCTGGATCCTGTCCCACAGTTTTTCCTGAGGCTGCAAAATCGCCTCAAAAAAAATATGTGCTTCATTTGGGTATTCTTTGTAGAAATGCATCCGAAGCTTCATATATTGCAGCTGATCGGAGGTACAGCCGCTTTCCTCAAGCAGTGCGACCAGCTTTTGGCAACTGATCTCCAGGCAGGCAAGATAAAGATCGTCCTTATCCTTAAAATTATAATAGATAAGCCCTTTGTTGATTCCGCTTTTACAGATATTGTTAATTGTTCCTCCCGCATAGCCATTGGCGCCAAATTCCTTCAAAGCCGCTTCCAGTATTCTGGCTATTGTCAATTCTGTCTTTTCAGCCTGTTTCATGAGTACCTCCCGGCACGCTTCTTTGTATGCGCATCATATTATCATAAATTAACCAGGCGGTCAATTTTTAAAGTGTGATTTTTTTGTGAATCTTTAGAATTTCTTAAGACAGATAAGAGAAATTTGTAAAGATATTCTCTTTATACTATCAGTAATTGAGGAAAGGAGAGCAGTGACATAAATGGAGACAGTGATTGAAATTCAAAATCTGACAAAAAATTATGGAAAAAAGCAGGCATTGTCGGAGGTAAATCTTACAATACCCCAGGGAATGTTCGGACTGCTTGGGCCTAACGGAGCAGGAAAGACAACGCTGATGAAAATACTGACCACATTGGTCAAAAAGACAGATGGCGAAGTGAGGATTTGCGGTATGCCGGTAGAGAACAGCAGGCAAATACGGGATATGACAGGCTATCTTCCCCAGGATTTTTCCATGTACGGAAATATGAGCGCTTATGAAGCGCTGGATTATCTGGCAGTGCTCTCGGGAATGGGCAGGGCGGAGAGAAAGGCCAGGGTGCCCGAGGCGCTGGAGAAGGTCAATCTGCTGGAAAAGCGCAGGACAAAAGTGAGAGCCATGTCGGGAGGGATGAAAAGGCGGCTTGGCATCGCGCAGGCGATCATACATGATCCAAAAGTGCTCATTGTGGATGAACCCACGGCAGGGCTGGACCCGGAGGAGAGAGTCCGTTTCCGAAACCTGCTGTGCGAGATTGCAAAGGACAGAATCGTCCTTCTTTCCACCCACATTGTAGGGGATATTGAAGCGACCTGCGAGAATATCGCCGTGTTACATCAGGGGAGGATTTGCTTTAAGGGCAGAGTGTCGGAGCTGCTTTCTTTAGCTGAGGGAAAGGTATATTCCGCAGAAATTGCGGCAGCGGAGCTGGAGAAGGTGAAAGAAAAATATACGGTGACAGGAATGCTTACAACAGGCGGCATGGCCAATATAAAGATCATCGCAGACGAAAAACCTTTTCCCCATGCGAGAGTGATACAGCCGGATGTAGAAGATGCCTACATGTATCTGATGAGTGGAAAATGAAGGGCAAACAGGCGGCGCAGTCCCAAAACAGGAATGGAAACAGGAATGATGTTTGGAGTATTATTTTTGAAGGAATGCAGGCAGGTGTTAAAGAGCCTGGTATATTATATTTATGTTGTGGTTTTTGTGGTGTTTATATCCGGCCAGATGAGCAGCGAGGGGCTTAAGGAGCTGCAGGAGCCGGCGCCGGGGCAGGCCGATTATGGAGAGACGATCACCCATGATGAGACATTGATTATGAAAGGTACAGTGGAAAATCTGGCGCGGGAGGTCAATTCCAACTCTTTTGTCACTTACCCCATGGGATTTTACAAAGGAGTCAATCTTACTGACAGCGAGAGCGCGCAGGCAAAAGAAATTCTGAAACGATGCGTGGGGGAAGATGGAGACAGCCTCAAGGATGATCTTACCTATGAAGAATTTGAGGCGGCAATGGCGGAAATCTGTCAGCTTGTGGGCAGGGGCTCCTTTTATGAGAAGGAAAGTTATGAAAACAGGATTTATGCGCCCATGACCTATGAACAGGCTAAGGCGGAATTCGACGCCTTGTGCGGGAGAGATCGTGTGACACGGGCCTGGATGCGGCTGTTTTGCGATTATGCGGGGATTGTGCTTGCTGTGCTGCCCATCTTCATCGGCGTGTCAGGGGCGCTTCGGGATAAAAGGGCAAAGGCGCAGCAGGTGATTTTTTCAAGGCCGGTTTCCGGTCTGCGGATTGTGGCAGGCCGCTATCTTGCCAATCTGGTTATGCTTGTTATCCCGGTGGCAATTACCGCTTTTGTGCTGCATCAGCCCTGTTATGAAAAGGCACAGACTTTCGGCGTGCAGGGGGATATGTGGGCATTTCTGACAGTGACCGGCGTGTGGCTTTTGCCGGAAATCATGGTCGTGCTTGCCCTGTCCTTTTTGATTACAGAGCTTACCGGTACTGTTCTGGCAGTATTTGTACAGGCTGCATGGGGAATCGGAAGTATCTTTGGAGCGGATACGCTGGTAGGGGATTTTGGCCTGAAGCTGGTGGCGAGGTGGAATACACTGGGACAAACAGAGCTTTTTGCCCTGAATCAGGAGACGTTTTTAATCAACAGGGGATATTATTTCCTGCTGGCATTGATCTGTGTGATACTTACAGCCATTGTCTTTGAACGAAAACGGGGAGGAAAGCTGTTATGGAAAAATATCTGACGCTGATGGTCAGTTTTGTAAAAAGGCAATATTATCCTCACCTTTTACTGACCCTGTTGTTTGTGGCAGCTTCCGGTGGATTTGTGAGCTTTAAGAGCTTAGGGGAGCAGCAGGCGGCAAGAGTGATGGAGATGTATGCGGCTTTTGCAGGGATCCTTTTGTTCACCCCTCTCTTTATGCCGGAGCAGGACAGGGAAATCTGGAATTTGGAGAGAAGCAAAGCATTGCCCGGATGGAAATTGTATCTGCTACGTTTTTTGCCGGCGCTTTCGGTATGTATTCTGACAATTTTGCTGTTTGTTGCTCTCATGGAAAAGGGCGGAAGCGAGTTTGACGCCGGTATTCTTTTCAGAGGTTCATGCTGTGAAATTCTCTTTTTGGGAAGCATCGGATTTTTTGCATCAGCAGTCACCAATCAGGTGGTGATTGGGTATATGGCCGCCGTGGTCTGCTATGCAATGAATATAGGCGGGGCGAAATACTGGGGCAGATTTGCCCTGTTTCAGATGATGCAGGGGGAATACGGAAGCTGGACGTACTGGCTCGTGGGGGCAGTGGTGCTTTTTGTTTCCGGCGTTTTTATCCGGGAGGCATCTAAAGAATAAAGACAAGGCAGTCCAAATTTCTATAGAAATGCTGTTGCTGAGTTGCTATAATGTATCTGAATAAAATTGGCGGCAGGAAATGGTTTAAGGATCATGGAAAGAGCGTGAAAAGAAATGGAGATGCGGAAAAAGAAACTTCCTATTGGAATTGAAAATTTTGAAAAGCTTCTTTCAGAAAATTTTTACTATGTGGATAAAACCGGATTAATCAGAGAACTTCTCAATAACTGGGGAGAAGTAAATTTGTTCACCCGACCGCGGAGATTTGGGAAAACACTGAATATGAGCATGCTGGAACATTTTTTTTCTTTGGATGGGGATAAAAGCATTTTTAATGGACTGGATATATCAAAGGAGACTGCTCTCTGTGAGGAGTATATGGGGAAATATCCGGTCTTATCAGTTTCCCTGAAAGGGATAGATGCGCTTAATTTTGAAACAGCATTTGAAAGGGCGGCTCTGCTTGTGAGAAGGGCGGCCTCGAAAGTGTATTATCTTTTGGACAGCGATGCATTGAATGAACAGGATAAAGCGAATTATCGGAAACTTCTGGATGATAATATGACGGAAGCAATATTTGGTGACAGTCTGCGAGTGTTGTCGGAATTGTTGGAAAAGCATCATGGCACAAAGGTTATCCTGCTGATTGACGAATATGATGTTCCACTGGCAAAAGCCCATGCGAATGGATACTATGACCAGATGATTTCCTTGATCCGAAGCCTTCTTGGAGAATCGCTCAAAACAAACAGCAGCCTGAAACTTGCAGTATTGACGGGCTGCCTTCAGATTTCAAAGGAGAGCGTCTTTACCGGACTTAATAATCTGAAGGTACGTTCTGTGACGGATGTGCGGTTTGATGAGTATTTTGGATTTACAGATATGGAAGTAAAAGCACTTTTACAATATTATGGATATCCGGATAGTTATGATATGGCAAAGAAATGGTATGATGGATACCGGTTTGGAAATGTAGATGTATATTGTCCGTGGGATGTTTTAAATTATTGTGATTCGTTATTGGATGACAAGGAGGCGCAGCCAGAGAATTACTGGATCAACACCAGCAGTAATGATGCGGTGAAGCGGTTTATTCAGGAATCGGCAAATGCTACGACCAAACGGGAGATTGAGTCTCTGGTGGCAGGCGAAGTCATCAGAAAGGAAATTCATCAGGAACTCACATATCCGGAGATTTACCAGACGATCGAGAATATCTGGAGCCTGCTCTTTACCACCGGTTATCTGACTCAGCGGGGAAAAGCAGAGGGAAGGCAGATGAAGCTGGCAATCCCCAATCTGGAAATCCGGGATATTTACGTGACGCAGATCATGGAATTTTTTAAGGAGAATGTCCGGGAAGACGGAGACATGCTGAATCGTTTTTGTGATGCCCTGCAAAATAAGGACGTGGAAAATGTAGAGAAGATTTTCACTAAATATTTGCGAAGAACTATCAGTATCCGGGATACAGCCATAAGAACAGACATGAAAGAGAACTTTTATCATGGAGTTTTGCTTGGAATTCTGGGCGTAAAGAGCCAATGGGGGATTTCTTCTAACCGGGAAATGGGCGAGGGCTATGCAGATATCCTTGCTGAACCGGATACTGGAGATATGGGAATCATCATAGAAGTAAAATATGCACATGACGGAGATTTGGACGCTGCATGCGCAGAAGCATTAAAACAGATCGAGTATACCAGATATGAAGCTGGCCTTGAAGACGAGGGGGTAAAAAATATTCTGAAATACGGAATTGCATGCTATAAAAAGCGGTGCAGGGTCATGCTGGCAAAAAATAATTAAACGGTACTTCCCCTCTCAATCAGGCGGGTAGGAAAAGAAACGGCAGGAGGAAGGGTATGGGTTTCCATCATAGTTTGAAGCATTTCAATGATTGCTTTCGCCATAGAGGCTCTTTGGATTTCCATAGTGGTGATCGGCGGGCTGCAGAGCTGGCTCAGAGTGGAGTTGTCGAATCCCATTACTTTAATATCTTCAGGAATCCCATATCCCAGGCTCTGAGCTTTTTGCATGGCGATAAAGGCCAGCTCGTCATTGCGGCCTAATATTGCATCTACAGGGCGCCTGCGGATATAACTCTCCAGCTTTTGGGCAATCTCCTCCCGGCTGCGGCATCCTGTAATAATATTCTGTTCGGGAGAGGGAGACAGGTCAAGCTCCCTCATTTCCTGAGTGAAACCACGGTAGCGCATATCGTTTTCATCGCTGAAATGTCCGCTTAAGCTAAAGCGGTCAATATAAATAATATTTCTGCAGCCCAGAGCAAACAGATATCTGAGACTTTCTTTCATCCCCGCATACAATCCGCTGTCCACTCTGGCGGCTCCCGCTATTTTATCGTAGTCTCTGTTAATGATCAGTACAACAGAGATACCGGCATCAATCAGCTGCTGGATATATTCTTCGGGAAAGCTGATGGAACTGATGATCACTCCATCATAGCATCTGCTGATAATATCGTCCACAAATTGCGGGGTATTGCGGTTCCCGCAAAGAGAGATGATATAGCCTAGGTCATAGGCGCTTTTTTCCAGCTCGTTCAGCAGGAGACTAAAGTGCTCCGATATGAGCTGGTCGGTTATGAATAGAATATGGTTCAGCCTTTTTCCTTTTAATGCGCGGGCGATTGGATTGGGGCGGTAGCCCAGCCTGTCCACCGCTTCCAAGACCCGCTTCCTTTTTTCCTTATCCACATAACGGTTGTTATTCATAACGTAAGAGACGATAGTCTCACTTACGCCTGCCTCCCGGGCAATGTCTTTTCGGGTGATTGGTGATCGTTTCTGATTCATATAAAGCTCCCTTCCGTTGCTTCATAAGGATGGCTCTGCCATCCGTTGCCTATTATAAAGGGGAACAGTTTTTAAGTCAAATGGATTGACAGGAGTACACGCAGAGAATATAATGAGAATATACACTCGTGTTTACATCAGAAACAGAATGCCGCCAGAGGGCGGAGAAATGGAGGAATGTAAGTTATCATGGACAGACAATGTAATGTCATTATCGTGTATGCGGATGATCTGGGGTTTGGCGATCTGGGCTGTTATGGGAGCCATCAGATTGAGACGCCGAATCTGGACCGGCTGTGCGGGGAGGGGCTTAAGTTTACGGATGCTTATGCTACTTCGGCGGTCTGCACCCCATCCCGTTACAGTATACTGACGGGGCGGTATCCTTTCCGGAACAGTCAGGCGCACATCCTGCCGGGAGATGCCGGATGTATTATTGAACCTGAACTTGATACCATGCCCAGACTTTTTAAACGTGCCGGCTATCGCACTGGAATCGTAGGAAAATGGCATCTGGGATTAAGTGACGGAAAAGAGCCCATTGACTGGAATCGGGAGATCAATCTTACACCGGTAGATTTGGGATTTGACGAATCCTTTATCTTTCCTGCAACTGCGGACCGTGTCCCCTGCGTCTATGTTGAGGGACGCTCTGTTGTGAATCTGGATCCGGAGGATCCAATTGAGGTATCTTATGAGAGCGAATGCCCTTTTGATGATATTCCAACCTATCACAAAAATCCGGAGCTGTTGGAAATGAAGTCGTCTAACGGCCATGATATGAGTATTGTGGGAGGAATCGGAAGAATTGGATATATGCGCGGAGGAAAAAAAGCCATCTGGAAGGATGAGGATTTGGCGGAAACTTTCTTAAACAGAGCCCTTCGGTTTATTGACGAAAGCCAGGAGAAGGAGCAGCCCTTCTTTTTGTACTATGCGCTGCATCAGCCTCATGTGCCCCGCGTGGCTTCACGGCGTTTTCGCGGAGCAACAGCGCTCGGCCCCCGGGGGGATGTGATTGCTGAACTGGACTGGTGTGTGGGACAGTTGATGGAGGAACTGGAACGATTAAATATCCGGGATAACACAATGATCATTTTTTCCAGCGATAACGGCCCGGTGCTGGATGACGGATATGTGGACGGAGCCTTTGAATTAAACGGTACCCATCGGGCAGCGGGTCCCTTGAGGGGCGGAAAGTACAGTAAATTTGACGGCGGAACCAGAATTCCGTTTATCGTAAGCTGCCCGGGGCTTGTCCAGAGGGGAGTCTCCCATGCACTGGTGAGCCAGGCCGATTTATTTGCCTCCTTTGCCCATATGCTTGGCCAGGAGCTTGCACCGGAGAGTGCGGTAGACAGTCAGGATATGTACGCTGCTTTGGTTGGAGAAGACCCTGTGGGCAGAAAAGAGCTGATGGTGGAGGATGTATCCTGCGGCAAGATGCTGCGGAGCGGAAACTGGACTTATCTCTCACCCAGCGAGGGTTCGCCCTTTATCGGCAGCGTGCAGATTGAAACCGGTCTGTCTATGGATCCCCAGCTTTACAATATGGATTATGACATCGGGCAGCAGGAAAATGTGGCCTGGGATTATATGGAAGTGGTTAAGGATATGGAAGAGCGGCTGCAGAAGATTGTAAAGAGTGACAGGACGCGATGATGGGAGAATCCATGTGTCAATGTTTCTTACAGGGAAGTAAAGGCTTTTGATTTAATAAACACTTTGTTCATCGGGAAAGCGATGGATAAAGTGTTTATTATTGTAATGAACTGACTGGCGAAGAGAAGGAGCGTTTGCTGCTATGGATAAGTTTTTATTGATAGCATTACTTATTATTCTGACAGTATCCCTTGTGAAAAAACGGCAGTATGAAGACACGGAATACTATCGGCAGACTAAAAATTCCTATTTGAGAGTACGGCTTGACAAAGGGCTTTTGGGTGAGTTTTGTACTTACACCTATTTAAAACCGCTTAAGGGGCACAAACGATATCTGTTTAATTTGTACATTCCGAAGACAAATGGGGAAACCACGGAATTAGATGTGGTTCTTTTGCATGAATCCGGTATCTATGTCTTTGAATCCAAGAATTACAGTGGGTGGATTTTTGGGTCGGAATCTCAGCAGTATTGGACCCAGACCCTGAAGACTGGGAGAGGGCGGGTGCAGAAAAGGCAGTTTTTTAATCCCATCCTGCAAAATAAAGGGCATGTGAAATGGCTTCAGGCGTTTCTTGGTGACCAGACATTGCCCTTTTATTCTTATATAGTATTCAGTGACCGATGCAAGCTTAAAAATAGTAAGCTGACAGGCCCAAAGCATCATGTTGTTAATCGGTATGATCTTCTAAGTGCCGTTCAGCAGAATATCGCCCAAACGGGCGTCAGGTTATCGGCGGATAAAATTGACACCTTATATAAAAAACTATACCCGCTTACGCAGGCAGATGAAGCCCAGAAAGCATTACATATCAAAAATATCCGGCAAAAAACAGTAATGGGAGTTAAAGAGGGGCAAAGAAGATGAGTCAGAAATGGGTTGCGGTAGACGGAGAAGGTTGGCTGGTCAGGCTGCGCTATGGCCATAGTGGGAATCGGCTCAATAAAGCTGATTTCCGACAGCAGGAGACTGAATGAAAAACAGGAACTATTGGTTGATCTGGTAATTCTTCTGATATTATATGCCCTGTCTTTTTGGGGGATTTTTTCCCAGTATTTGGGAAGGGATAAGAGGCTGGGGAATTGTTGGCAGACAATCCCCTTTTACCGCTTATTCTCAATAGGCGTAATTGAAAGCGTATACCCTAACGGTGCTAGTATTTTTAATAACGTGTCAATCTGCGGCGTTGATTTCATGCTTTCCAGTCTTGCAATAGCAGGTTGTTTCACTCCGCTTAATTCTGCAAGATCACGCTGTGAAAGTCCTTTCTTCTCCCTTGCTTCAATCATTTTTCCAATTAAGGAAACTTGAAAATTAATTTGTTCTCTTTCTTCTGGTGATACAATTTTATCATCATTGAACATTTCATCAAAAGTTTTATAATTACTCATATCAACTGTTCCTTTCTATCCAGTCTTTAATATTAGGCATCGCTTTTTTAATTTAGTCTTAATTCCCACAAATTACCGTCTATATGTTTTACTATTGGGTTTCCTATTCTTGTACCGTACTCTTCTAATGCTCTGACATAGGAGAATATCTTGTTTTTATTTATTCGTGCGTTTTTGTCTGTTTTCGCTTCTTTTGTCAATTTCATAAAATAATTACGTACTTCAGACACGCCGTTTTTATCTTCATAAAATTCTACTGTATACATATATTTTCCTTTCTTGATTATATGATAACACATACGTTATCAAGAATCAATCATTTTATTAATTATCCATGCCCACAAAATCAGCCGGATCAGCAAGAACTGGAGGGGACGGCCGATGAATCATTTTTCCGCCAATGGCAGATACAGAAACACCTCAAATAACTCCCCTTTGGTCCAAACATCCTGTTGCTGCTAAAGCAAGCTCTGGGAAAATAATATTATCGGTCATAGATTTTCCGGCATATGCGGTGCCGTTTATAAAAAATACATTATCAAATTTCATTTTGTTCTCCGCTTTGAGTTTCAGCCTTGTCACTCCTTTAAGGAGCGATTACCGGAACTGCTTTGGCGTGGTTCCGGTATATTTTTTAAAAACTTTCGAGAAATAACTCTGGTCTTCGAAACCGACAGCGACGGCGATATCAATGATGGAGAAGTCGGTGCTCTGTAAGAGGATCTTGCTTTCTTCAATGCGGACCTTATTCAGATATTCTTTGAAGGACAATCCGGTGGCGTTTTTAAAGACCGTGGAAAAGTAAGCGGGATGCAGGTGTACATGGTCAGAAACATCCTCCAGCGTCAGCGGTGTATTGAAATTTTCTGCGATATAGATCATGGCCTTTTTGACGATATCGTTATTTTTAAGTGGCAGATCATGGCTGAACATGCTCTCTGAGAAAGCCTCCACGACTTCCTTCAGCATATGGCACATGCCGTCCAGAGTGGTAGTCTGCTGGAGATTCTTCAGGAACTGGCTGTTAAGCGCCAGCATACTGTCAGCCGGGGCGCCGCCTTCTATGGCGGTTCTGGACAGCAGGGAACAAAGCTCCAGTGCCCTTGGCTTGACCGTTTCCAGGCTGGTGCCCCTGGAGAACAGTACATAACCGAGCAGGTCGTTCAATATGGCATTCGCCCCCTGCGAGTCGCCCAGTTTTACTTTGCTTAACAGTTCCCGTTCTCTGGCATACGGATAAGAAGAAAGACGGAGGCTTTCTTCCTTATATCGCTGGATAGACTCGCTGATACGGGACTGCTGGAGCAGCTTCTGGCTGTTTCTCTGCAGTTCTTTTTTGCTGTCTGCGATCAGGTTGGAGAACAGGTAGAAGAGCAGACGGCTGATATGGCTGACGTCAGAAGGCGGGACGACGGGAAGCGTACTGAGTTCATCATACAGGTCCAGCGCCTGCTCCGTAGTAAAATGATATTTTCTTGTAAGGCTGGAGATCAGGATGGAATCGGGCCGGTCCATCAAAAAGGGTCCCACCAGGATAGAACCCAGGAAGGTCTGCCTGCTGATCAGAGGGAAGACGATGTGGTTCAGCTCGGCATGACACTCGAAGATATAAGCTTCCCCGATGGAGATTGCCTGTTTGCTGGCGTCTACGTGGGCTTTTTCGCAGGTGTCAGAGGGCGGAAGATGCTTCTGAAAGAGACGGCAGAACTGGTGCGTTCCGCCTTCCGAGACAAGGGTTTCCCCCTGTTCATTGATGATCTGTATGGACAGGTGGATACAGGCATAGAAAGTTTCCGCCATGGACTTCAGGGTTTTTTGAGGTACAATGGAGTATAACAAAGGTTTCAAAGAAGCTCCCTCCTGTATGAAAAGACGAAAAATTTCTAAGGCATCAAAGAATGCTGACAGGAAACATTAACAGTATGATAGCGTAATAATTTGTAAGAATCAATTATAAATACCTGAATCCGTGAGACTTATTGTCTCGGCACATTGACAACTGTATATTTAATCAGCATTAGTATTGATTGCCATTA
>ERZ808046.625-NODE-625-length-25637-cov-3.851291_pt1 | contig 25637 bp, 26 predicted proteins | sample MGYA00380196_ERZ808046 | MGnify/ENA primary metagenome ERZ808046 (study PRJEB31490, sample SAMN06133421) | mouse gut metagenome | isolation source: Z6_2 | host: mice | place: China: Chengdu | collected 2015-05 ...
CCGGGTGGGGCTTGCCGCCCACCCCCACCTTCAGCCGGGGGAACTGGTCCGCGCCCAGGTGCTGGATGACGCTTTTCAGGCCATTGTGGCCCCCGGCGGAGCCACCCGTGCGGATGCGCAGCTTGCCCAGGGGCAGGTCCACGTCGTCGGAGATGACCAGCACGCGGCCGGGCGGGATTTTGTAAAACCGGGCGGCCTCGCCCACCGCCTCGCCGGACAGGTTCATATAGGTGGTGGGCTTCATCACCAGCGCGCCCTGCCCGCCGATGACGGCGGTGTTGGTGAGGGCCTTGAACTTCAAGCGCTGGATGGGAAAGCTTCCCCGCTCGCCCAGCTCGTCCGCCACCAGGAAGCCCACGTTATGGCGGGTGTTCTCATACTGCTCCCCCGGATTGCCCAGGCCCACGATGAGCCAGGACACGGAGAGCTTTTTTTGAAACAGCATAGCGACCTCCAAAACAGGTAAGAACCGCTCCAGGGCGGATGTCCTGGAGCGGGAGTTTCTCTTTATCTAAGGTAAGGGGATACGAAGCTTGCCACGACGCCGTCGCGCTGCGCCTGCTCGCGACGGGCGGCTTTGCTGCGATTCGGGCAAAACCCAGTCCCACTTTGTGGGCCTTGGGCTTTTGCCCTCACTCCGCTCCATCCGCCCTGCTCGCGACGGCTCCGCAGCCGTGGTCAGCACCAAAGCTTGGACACCGAGCGCTCCTCATAAATGCGCTCAATGGCCTCGGCAAACAGGTGGGCCACAGAGAGGTACTTCACCTTGGGGCACAGCTCGGAGATGTTCTCCTTGGGCTGGATGGTGTTCAGGAACACCACCTCGTCCAGCACCGAGTCGTTGATGCGCTGGATGGCGGGGCCGGACAGCACGCCATGGCTGGCGCAGGCGGTGACGGACTTGGCGTGGCCGATGTCCACCAGGGCCTGGGCCGCGTGGCACAGGGAACCGCCGGTGTCCACCATGTCGTCCAGCAGGATGACGTTCTTGCCGGTGACGTCGCCGATGATGTTCATCACCTCGGAGGAGTTGGCCTTCTGCCGGCGCTTGTCCACGATGGCCATGGGCATATCCAGCTTCTGGGCGAAGGAGCGGGCGCGGGCCACGCTGCCCACATCGGGGGAGACCACCATGGTCTCGTCATGGACGGGGGCGAAACGGCGGAAGAAGTGGTCCACAAACACGGGGGAGCCCATCAGATTGTCCACAGGGATATCAAAGAAGCCCTGGATCTGATTGGCGTGCAGGTCCATGGTGAGCACCCGGTCCGCTCCGGCGCGGGTGATCAGGTTGGCCACCAGCTTGGCGGAGATGGGGTCGCGGGGCTTGGTCTTGCGGTCCTGCCGGGCATAGCCGAAGTAGGGGATGACGGCGGTGATGCGCCCGGCGCTGGCCCGCTTGAGCGCGTCGATCATGATGAGCAGCTCCATCAGGTTGTCGTTCACCGGGGAGCTGGTGGACTGGACCACGAACACATCGGAGCCGCGGACGGTTTCAAAGATGGAGACAAAATTTTCGCCGTCGGAGAAAGCGCCGGTTTCGGCGTTGCCCAGGGGAATGCTCAGCTCCTTGCAGATGTCCAGGGCCAGGGCCCGGTTGGAGCTGCCGGAAAAGATTTTCAGGTCCTTGCCGTGTGAGATCATGCTCGCAACTTCCTCTCTTAAAATATGGTGATTCCTGGGGGATTTATAAAGAAATGAAGCCGTGGAACCCAAGATTGAAATTACTACCCACATTATATCAGAGAATCTGAGATTTTGAAAGACTTTTTCATAGCTTTGGGGTAATTGTCCTATTTCACCAAAAAAACGGACGAAAAGAGGAGAAAAGCGGTGAAAACGGCGGAACTGCGCCGGCTCAACACCGGGAGGGCAGGGGAAGCCAGCGCTGAATGCGCCGGGTCTGGTAGAGATGGACCACCTCAATGGTGGCGCACACCTTGTCGGCGATGTTCACCGCCAGCGCCTCCCGGCAGCGGGGCAGGTGGACGGCCAGGGGGAACATATGGGACACGATGGCGTTTTTCTCCCGCTCGGACAGGTCAGGGCACAGGGCGGTGGCGTTGCGCAGAGCAAACTCCGGGTGGTCCAGGCACTGGTTGCCGGGATGGGCGGAGCGGTCGGCAGGGTCATAGAGGTACAGGTCGTGAAGCAGCCCCGCCCGGGCGGCGGCCCGGTAGTCCCAGCCGAAGTAGCGGGCCAGCCGGAAGGCCACATAGGACACGAACAGGGAGTGCTGGAAGCAGGTGATGGAAAAATGGTGCCGCCAGCGCTTCATGGCGGAGACCTCGCTGCTGTCCAGCAGGGAGCCCACGCAGTCCAGGAAGGCGGCGGCGTTTAAATCGTGGTTGGACATAGGAAAAGACCCCTTTCTGTAATCAAGTGATGAAACGAGTCGATTGTAAATTGCTTGACACTTTTAGCCCCCTGTCAAGGGGGCGCACCAACATTATAGCAGGTGGAAGGCCACTTGTCAGCCACCTTTCGCAAATTTTAAACTGGAAAATTGAGAAAGATTTTTGTGCTTGACAGGCAGTGGGCTCATATGTTAGGATAACTATACTAACACAAATAGTACAGTTGATACACTGGAAAGGAGGCGGGCTATGCTCAGCCTGAATTACCGGGACGGCCGCCCCATCTACGAACAGGTGCGGGACGGCCTGCGCCGTCTCATCATCACGGGGGCCATTCCGCCGGGGGATAAGCTGCCCTCCGTGCGCGCCATGGCGGGGCAGCTGGCCATCAATCCCAACACCATCCAACGGGCGTATGAGGCGCTGGAGCAGGACGGCTACGCCTACTCGGTGCCGGGCAAGGGGAGCTTCGCCGCCCTGCCCCAGGATGTGACGGAAAAGCGCAGGGGGGAGCTGCTGTCCAAGCTGGACGCCATCGTCCAGGAGCTGGTCTACCTGGGGCTTACTCCAGCGGAGATCGGGGCCAGGTGCGCCGCTTTTGGGAAGGAGGAGACGAAATGATTGAGGTCAAAAACTTGGTCAAGAGCTTCGACGGCTTTCACGCTCTGGACGATCTAACCATGACGGTGCCCCGCGGGGCTATTTACGGGCTGGTGGGGCCCAACGGGGCGGGCAAGTCCACCATTCTGCGCCACCTGTGCGGGGCGTACCGCCAGGACAGCGGCGAGATTCTGCTGGAGGGCGCGCCCATCTATGAAAACCCCGGGGTGAAAAAGCGCATGGCGGTGATTCCCGACGAGCTGTACTATTTCGGGTCCGCCTCCACCCGGGACATGATGAAGTTCTACAAGGGGCTCTATCCCGCCTTCGACATGGACCGCTATGCCAAGCTGAAGGAGGCCTTCCCCGCCGTGGACGAAAAGCGGCCCATCCGACGGCTGTCCAAGGGGATGCAGAAGCAGTCGGCGTTCTGGCTGGCCCTGAGCTGCAAGCCGGACTACCTGCTGCTGGACGAGCCGGTGGACGGCCTGGACCCGGTGATGCGCCGGCAGGTGTGGTCCCTGCTCATGGGGGACGTGGCCGAGCGGGGGACCACGGTGCTGGTGTCCTCCCACAACCTGCGGGAGCTGGAGGACGTGTGCGACCATGTGGGCATCCTCAGCCACGGAAAGGTGGCGCTGGAGCGCTCCCTGTCCGACCTCCAGGGGGGCACGGTGAAGCTCCAGATTGCCTTTGCCGACGAGACTCCCCCGGAGCTGCCCGCGGGGCTGAACGTGGTGCACACCGACCGGGTGGGCCGGGTGTACACCTACATCGTCCGGGGGAGCGCCCAGGAGGTGGAGGAGGGGTTCAAGCCGCTGAAGCCCCTGTTCATGGAGGCCCTGCCCCTGACGCTGGAGGAGATTTTTATCTATGAAATGGGAGGTGAGGACTATGCGGTCCGGGACATCGTACTTTGACAAGACGGTTTTCAAAAAGACGGTGCTGCGCTATTGGCCGCTGTGGGCGGCGTATCTGATAATCTGGCTGGTGGCGCTGCCCCTGCGGGGGCTGATGCTCCTCCAGGTCCAGGTTCAGAACGGGGAGCAGTATATCTGGGACTTCGCCTATGATTCCGTGGCCCAGTGGGCCACGGCGGCCCTGCCCCTGGCGGTGGTGTTCGGGGCGCTGTGCGCCATGGGGGCGTTCAGCCACCTCTATAACGCCCGGTCGGCCAACTTCTTCGGCTCCCTGCCCGTAAAGCGGGAGGGGCTGTTTCTCACCCACTACCTGGCGGGGCTGTGCTTTACCATCGTGCCCAACCTGCTCATCGCCCTGCTCACCCTGCTGGTGGAGCTGGCGGGGGGCGCGGTGTGCTGGCAGGGGCTGGGGTTCTGGCTGGGGGTGAGCTGCGGCGAGTGCCTGTTCTTCTACACCCTGGCGGTATTCTGCGCCATGTTCACCGGGCACATTCTGGCCCTGCCCGCCTTTTACGGGGTGGTGAACATCCTGGCCTACGGGCTGATGAGCCTGTTCCAGATGACCATGATGGCCTTTTACTACGGCTACAGCGGCAACGGGGCGTACCCGTGGTACTCCGCGGTGGAGTGGCTCACCCCAGCGTATCAGCTGAACAACCAGGTGTACGGTATGTACTCCTATCCCGCCGTCCGGGTGGGGGAGCCGGAGCTCACCGAGCGGGTGCTGACCACCCGGGGAATGGGCGCGGTGGGCATATATGTCCTGGCGGCCCTGGTGCTGGCGGCGTGCGCCTTTTTCCTCTACCGTGCCCGGCGCATGGAGAGCGCGGGGGACGTGGTGTCCGTGAAAGCCATGCGTCCGGTGTTCAAATACGGCGTGGCTGTCTGCGTGGGGCTGGTGTTCGGCTACGGCTCCTCCTGGTTTTTGGGCCGGGGAGAGGCCACGCTGATGGCGTCCATGGTGATTTGGGGGCTGATCGGGTACTTTGCCGCCCAGATGCTGCTGGATAAATCCTTCCGGGTGTTCCACAAGTGGAAGGGCGCGGCGGCGGTGACGGGCGCGTTTGCAGTGATGTTCCTGGTGGTGGGCTTCGACCTCACCGGCTATGAGACCCGGGTGCCCGAAGCGGCCCAGGTGGAGGGAGTATACCTCAATGGGCTGAGGGCGGACACCCTGGGGGATGACGGAGACTATATATATCTGAATCTGGGCGAGGACGACCAGGCGGTGATCGAGCTGCTCACCGTGCTGCACCGGGGCGCGGTGGAGCAGCGGGGCTGGGGCTGGATGCCCAGCGAGGAGGGGTGGATCTCCGGCTATCTGGAGCTGACCTATACCCTGAAGGACGGCTCCACCCTGTCCCGGCGGTACAACCCGTGGTTCAATGCCGGCGAGGCCCGGCAGGAGGGGACCGCCTCCTGGGCCATGGAGCAGCTGCTGAAGGACCGGGAGTTCTACTGGAAGGTCTACGGCTTCGACTCGCTGGAGGAAAACCTGGCCAAGCCCGACTGGCGGCTGAGCGAGGTGGAGTACGCCAATTATGACTACGAAGCGAACTATGACCGGGACCCCGCCCAGTACTACTACGGGGAGGACGCCCAGGCCCTGCTGGCGGCGGTGAAGGAGGACTTCTTTGCCGGGCGCATCGGCGTGCGCGAGCTGGCCGGCAGGGACTACAACACCCGGCAGTATGACCGCACCCTGCGCTTCGAGGCGGAGAACGGCGAGGGCTATCTCAACCGGGTGCGCATCTTCGTCCAGGACAGCGCCAGCAGCACCCTGGCCGTGCTGGAAAGGCTGGAGGGGTGACGGGTATGATTTTCAAAAAGTCTCTTGAAACGGAAATAGAACCATGATATTATGGTCTTATCCAAAACAAAGGAGGCCGTGAATATGGACGGGAGCGATAAGCAGTTCAACGGTTTCCTTCGGGTTATCATCCGGGATTTGAAGGACGCGATTGGCGAGGATGACCCAGACAAGAAACAGAAAATGCTGGAAGCTCTGCTGAGCGATTTGCAGACGACATTAGAGGATTAAAGCAGGCGCCGGGGTTGCCCCCGGCGCCTTTTTTTGTTATAATACGGCAAACGAATATTGGGAGGTTATCACTATGCCGGGCAAAGAGGAATTCATCGAAATTTACACCCAGCACATCCACCGGGAGGGGGCCGCCGAGCTGCTGGACTACCTGGAAAATAAGAGCGACTTTTTCACCGCCCCCGCCTCCGCCCGGTTTCACGGGTCCTACGCGGGGGGGCTGTGCGACCACAGCGTGAACGTCTTCCGCTGCTTGGAGGCCTATTTGGAGCGGCCCCGGGTGAAGGAGGTCTACGGGCTGGACTACCCCATGGAGTCGGCAGCCGTGGCCGCGCTGCTCCATGACGTGTGCAAGATCGGCTGCTACAAGGCGGGCACCCGGAACGTGAAGGACGACGCCACGGGCAAGTGGGAGAAGGTGCCCACCTTTTTCTATGAGGATAAGCTGCCCTACGGCCACGGGGAGAAAAGCGTGTACATTATCTCGGGGTTCATGCGCCTGACCCGGGAGGAGGCCATGGCCATCCGCTGGCACATGGGCTTCTCCGGCGTGGAGGACAGCCGGGTGGTGGGCCAGGCCCTTCAGCAGTACCCCCTGGCCTTCGCCCTGGCCACGGCGGATATGGAGGCGTCGTATTTTCTGGAGGGGAAGTGAACAAAGCCCCCTCCCCGCAACGCGGGGAGGGGGCTTTGTTGTTATCCCCATCGGATATGGAGGTATCGTATTTTCTGGAGGGGAAGTAAAAAAAGCCCTCTCCCCGCAACGCGGGGAGGGGGCTTTTGTGTTATCCGGAGCGTTTGGCCGGGATGAGCACGGACGAGACGATGAGTCCGGCGCCCAGAAGCTGCCCCAGGGCGATGCCCTGGCCGAACAGCAGGGCGTTGAGGACGATGGTCACTACGGGCACGAAGTTGAAGATGATGTTGCAGAGCACCACGTCCAGCCGCTGCAGGGCGAAGTTGAGCAGCAGATAGGCCAGCACCGCGTTGCCCAGGGCCAGAAACAGGAGCAGGGCCAGCACGTCCGGCTGGGTGAGCGCGGCCGCTCCATCGCTTCCCCCGGCCAGCGAGGCGGGGAACAGGACAAGGGCGGTGACCAGGGATTGGTGAAACACCAGGGTGAGGCCGGAAATGTGCCGCGTTTCCTGGAGACGCTTATTCAGGTGGCAGAAGGCCACCCAGAGGAAGTTGGAGGCCAGGAGAATAAGGTACCCCGGCAGGGACCCCTGACCGTCGCCGGCGGCTCCCGTCACCAGCAGGATGCCGGCGGTGGAGGCCAGCACGCTGAGCAGCTGCCGCCCGTTCGGCCTGCGCCGCTCCAGAACCACTGCGGCCAGCAGGGCGCAGGTGGGCAGCAGACCGGAGAAGATGGCGGCGGGCACGCTGCCCACCAGCTGAATGCCCACGTTCACCGCCAGCTGGAACAGGGCGATGCCCAAAAGGCCCGAGCCCCACACCGCCGCCATGTCCCGGAGGGGAAGCCACAGCCGTTCCTTCCGCAGCAGGGCCAGCAGGGCGATGGCGGGGACGGCCAGGACGTACTGATAGGCCACCAGCTCCGCCGGACTCATGTGGGCCAGCAGCAGCTCCTTGCCGCCGTACACGGCGCTCCAGATCAGAACGGTGGCAAAGGCGGCGGCAGCGCCCAGGGTTTGTTCTTTGCGTGCGCCCATGCCGCCCTATTCCCAGTGGACCGGTTTGGTGACGCTCATGCGCATGGGGGTGCAGGGGAGGGACAGGGGGCCGCTGCGCCCGCTGGCCTGGCGGAGTATCTCACGGGCCTGAATCTGGGGATGCCGGGCGGCCTCGTGGGCGGTGAGCACCGGGGCGCAGGGGATGTTGGCCGCGGAGAAGATGTCCTGAAGCTGCTGGCGGGTGCGGGAGGCGAAGAAGGGGGTGAAGATGGCCGTCATCTCCCCGTAGCGCTGGCACCGCTTCTCGGCGGGGGTCGCTCACCAGCTCGGGCATACCCATGGCGCCGCAGAAGCGGTCCCACCCCGCGTCGCTGGCCAGGCCGACGGAAAAGTATCCGTCCTGACAGCGGAACACATCGTAGGGCACCAGAGTGCCTGGGTCGGCGCTGCCGCTGCGGGTGGAGGCCGTCCCCTGGAGCTCTTGAAAGAGGATGGGGCTCTCCAGCAGGGAGAAGAAAGTATCATAGAGGGAGTAGTCGATCCAGGCCCCTTCGCCGGTGCGGGCGCGCTGGTGGAGGGCGGCGGTGATGGCGAAGGAGAGGGACACCCCGGCGAAGCACTCCGCCGCGCCCCAGCCGGACAGGGTGGGCTCGCCGCCGGGAAAGCCGGTCATGTCCATCATGCCGCTGGCCGCTTCGGCCAGGGGGCCGCCGCTCTCCCCATCCTCCCGGATGAGGGCGCAGATCAGCTTGGGGTAGGTGTGGCGCAGGGCGTTTTCGTCCAGGTGGGCGGGCAGAACGTCCCGCTCGGCCACCAGCACGTCCGCCGTGGGCAGCAGAGAGTCCAGCGGGGTGTCCGCCGGCAGGAGGCGCACCCCCCAGTGGAGGGCCTGCTGGGCGGGCGTGTCCGGGGCGGGGCAGGGGCGCATTACGGTGGCGCCGAAGTCGGCCAGCTGGGCTACGGCGTAAGCGCCGCACCGGCCCCGGCTCAGGTCCACGACAGTCAGCTGATTCAGGATGCTCATGGCCGCACCTCCGTCTCCGCCGCGCCGCTGTTCACCAGCGCCGCCAGCTGTTCCTCGCCGTACCCGGCCTGGGCCAGATAGAGGGCGGTGTGCTCCCCCCGGAGGGGAGCGCCCTGGGTCACTCGGGTGTCGATGGTGTCGATATGGAAATGGCTGTCCGGGAAGCGGACGGGGCCCAGAGCCTTGTCGTCCACCTGGGCCAGCAGGGCTTGAGAGCGGGGATCGTCCATGGACTGGGCCACGCTGCGCACCGCCGCGCAGGGCACGCCCGCCGCCCGAAGGGTCTGCTCCAGTTCCTCCCGCGGGCGGGAGGCCAGGGCTTGGCCGAGAAGCTGGGACAGCTCCTCCTCATGGGCCATGCGCCCGGCGTTGTGAGCCAGGTCCGCTCGGGCGGCCGGCTCGTCCAGCGCCAGGGCGGCGCACAGCGCCCGCCACTGCTCGTCCCGGGTGACGTAAAGCAGGAGCCAGCCGTCCGCCGTGGGATAGCAGCCGCAGGGGGCGTATGCCCCGGAGCGGTTGCCCCGCCGGGCCGGGCCGCCCGCGCCCTGGGCCAGCTGTTCCCGCTGAAGGGAGAAAAGGGCGTCCAGGATGGAGATGTCGATGAACTGGCCGCGGCCGGTCTTGGTCCGCTCCAGCAGGGCCAGGCTGATGGCCTGAGCCATATAGGTGCCGCTGAGGTGGTCGCCGAAGGCCACGCCCACCCGCACCGGGTCCCCGTCGGGGAAGCCGGTGGCGTCCATCACGCCGCCCATGGCCTGGAGATGGAGGTCCAGGCCGATATTGCGCCGCATGGGTCCCGTCTGCCCAAAGCCGTTGAGGGAGGCGTAGATCACGTCCGGCTTGATGGCACGGACCTCCTCGTAGGTCAGGCCCATGCGCTCCATGCTGCCGTACTTGAAATTTTCGCACACCACGTCGGCGCCGGCGATAAGGGCCTTCACAGCCTGCTTGCCCTCGGGCTTGGACAGGTCCAGGCTGACGCTCTTTTTCCCCCGGTTCAAAAAGGCGTAGTAGCCGCTGCTTTCCCCTCGGAAGGGGGCCCAGTACCGGGCCAGGTCGCCGGAGCCCGCCCGCTCGATTTTGACCACCTCCGCCCCCATGTCGGCCAGCAGCATGGTGGCCAGACTCCCGGCGTGGGCCTGAGTAAAGTCGATGATGCGGATGCCGGAAAACGGTTTCATTGCACTTCCCCTTTCTACATGGCCGGCAGCCCGGAGCGGCCGTGGGGACGCTCCGGGCTGGGTGCGCCGGCTGTTTTTAATGTTTAAAATGAAGCTGGTTATAACGCGGGAATATGAAAACGGTCCAAATTGCCCCACGCTTGGTCCAGGGTCTGGCGGCCCTCTTGAATTTCAAGAACCAGCTCCACGATCTTGTCATTGAAGGGAGTGGGGATACCGACCCGTTTACCGTCTTCCACAAAGCGTCCGTTGATCTGCCTGATTTCGCAGACACAGCCCTTTTCAAGGTCTTGAATCATGCTGGCCTTCTGCCCGCGGAAGGGGGTGTATATCCTGGTCCAATAGTCGATGACTCGATCCAGCCCCGCATGGTCGGAGAAGCACACGTTTTCCACCGTGGGGCACAGGCCGAACAGCTCCACAGGCCGCACGCCCAGGGCCTGAATAATGCGGGCGGCCTCCATCCCGGTGTTAGGCGATGCACTCCATCGCTTTCCGGTTGTCCAGGATGTCCCCCACCAAACAACCCAGCGCCGTGGCCAGACCGCTGAAGCAGGAATTGTCGGTCAGTTTGGTATAGCGGGCCCCTAAAAGGTTGTCCGTCAATTCACAGTGGCCCAGCGCGTGCTGGAACATATTCTGGATTTGACGGGCTTCCTCAGTAATCTTTCCGTCCGGACGGCCGAAGGAGATGCCCAGCGTATCCTCCCCCGAGGCCAGCTTGCTTACCCCTGGACCCACGAATGTTCCGGAGAACTCCATGCCTCCGCCGACCACACGGTCCATCCCCACGAACTCGGCGGCAATATCTTCCGGGATACCGTTTTGCAGAGTCATCACGATGGTTTTATCGTTGGTATAGGGCATTGCGCCCGCCAGGGCTTCTCTCATGGTGGTCTGTTTGGTCAGGGAGATCACCAAGTCGTAAATGCCGGTCAGTTGGTCCGGCATGACGGCCTTCACCGGGACCACCTTGTCAACGCAGCCCACAATGTGCGCACCTTTGGCATTCAGCGCGTCCACATGGTCTCGATAGCTGTCTACCAGTTCGACGTCATATCCTTTTTCGGTTAAGTACGCGCCGATGATGGTGCCCATGGCGCCAGCGCCCAATAATGTGATCCGCATGGTGTCACTCCCCGCTTTCTTCCATTGCCGGGGTACTTTCCCCACGATATTCCGCTTCCATCAGAGCTTGGTCTTCTTCAATCTCGGCCAGGATTTTGCCCTTGTCCTCACGCACCCACCGGAAGAAGGAGATTACGGCGAGGACGGAGAAAATCATAATGGGCAGGGCAACCAGGAGAGAGGACGTTTTGATGGGGGTCATGCCGCCGATGTTCATGACCACCAGCGCAATGGCTCCCATAGCCAGCGCCCAGGTCAGGCGCACATAGCGGGGTGGTTCCTGCCCCTGCTTGATCTCCTTGCAGGAGGTCTGCGCCATAGAGTAGGCGGCGGAGTCGATGGTGGTGGCGGAGAAGATGAACCCGCAGAAGCAGAACACAATCAAAATAATGAGAGACAAGGGCAGCTGCCGCAGAGAAGCCACGATTGCCGCGGCGTCTCCTTGCTCGTTGAGAATGCCGATAAAATCCAGGGAACCGCTCAGCTGCTGGTGCATGGCATTGCCGCCCATGATGCCGTGGAAAATGCCGGCGCCGATGGTGCCGGCGCCCAGGGTGGAGATGGCGATCTCCCGGAGGGTCCGACCGCGGGAAACGCGGGCGATGAAAGCGCCCATAAAGGGAGCGTAAGCATAATACCACGCCCAGTAAAAAACAGTCCAGTCTTGGGCGAAGCCGGTTTGCCCGATGGGGTCGGTGTATACGGACATACGGAAGAAGTCGGTGATCATAATCCCGTGAGCGTTGACGTAGTTATTAATAATAAAGGAAGTGGGGCCGACGATCAAGATGAAAGCCAGCAGAGTCAGCACGCCGATTACATTGATATCACTGAGAATCTTGATACCCTTTTGCAGGCCCAGCGTGACGGAGGTGGTGAAGATGGCGGTCCAGATGCAGACCACAACAATGTCTACGCCAAAGGTGTGGGGAATGCCCAGAAGCTGGCACACCGATTCGGACAGCATGGGAGTGCCGGAACCTAAAGAGGTGCCGTTGGCACCGATCAGGCCGAGGATCAAGGTGAAGTTAATGATTTTGCCCAGCAGACCCTTGGCGTTGCGCTCGCCAATCACACCGGAGCAGGCATCTGCAAAGTGATAAGTGTTCATGTTGCGGTTCCAATACATATAGCCGATGGGGAAGGCGAGAACAGAGTAAATGACCCAGCCCAAGGGACCCCAGTGGAAGATGGGATAGGCCATGGCGTATTCTGTGGCCATCACGGAACCGGACGCCATATCAAAGGGAGGCGACTGCATATAGTAGGCCCATTCCTTGGTGGCCCAAGTCATCAGTGCGGTGCCGATGCCGGAACAGAAGAACATGGCAATCCAGGTCATCGTCTTAAATTCAGGGCGGGCCTTTGGACCGCCGAGGCGGATCCGGCCCAGCTTGCTGAACGCGATGTAGAGGATGACAAACAGGAAAATCAAGGTAATAGCCAAATAAGCCCAGCCGAAATTGTAAGCCGTGAAATTGTAGAGATCATTCATGAGCGCCCCGGTCTGCTCATCAAAAATTACCATTAAAAGGATCATGCCGAGAATGACAACAGCAGAAACTAAGAAAAACGGCTTATCGACTTGTGCGTTTTCTGTCTGTTCTGCCGATAAAACTTTATTGATTTTGCGCATCTGATTTTCTCCTCTCTGCTCGTGCTTCGATTCTGCCTCCTGTTCAGAGCCCCAACCGTTCCCGGGCCTGGGCGGCGGTGAGTACCTTCGCGCCGAGGCGCTCCACCAGCTCCACCGCCTTGGTCACCAGCTCCTCGTTGGTGGCGAACACGCCCTTGGCCAGATAGATGTTGTCCTCCAGCCCGACCCGGATGTTTCCGCCGTTGAGCACCGCCTGGGCGACCATGGGGTACTCCTCGCGGCCGATGCCGAAGGCGCCCCAGTGGGCTCCGGCGGGCAGCGCGTCGATCATGGCAAGCAGGTTCTTGGTGGTGGCCTCTGCGCCGTAGGGGATGCCCATGCACAGCTGGAACAGGGTGTTCTCCGGCAGCAGGCCTTCCCGGATCAGCTCCTTGGCCTGCCAGATGTGGCCCAGCTCAAAGGCCTCGATCTCCACCCGCACGCCGGCCTGGGTGATGCGCCGGGCGCTCTCCTGGAGCATGGCGTAGGTGGCCAGATAGGTGGTGGCCTTGTAGTTGAAGGAGCCGCAGTCCAGCGTGCAGATGTCCGGCTTGATCTTCTCCACGTGCTTCACGCGCTCGGCAGGGGAGACCATGTCGCTGCCCGGGCCGAAGATGGTGGGGTCTGCCGGGTCCTCTACGTAGTCCCCGCCCATGCCGGTGGTCAGGTTGATGATGACCTCCTGGTTCTGGGTGCGGATGAGACGGACCGCTTCCTCGTAGTACTCCAGCTTGCGGCTGGGGGTGCCGTCCGGCTCTCGAACGTGCAGGTGGACGATGGCGGCTCCGGCGCTGGCCGCGGCCAGCGCGGACTGGGCAATCTCCTGCGGGGTGGATGGGACGTGGGGATGCTTCAGGTGGCTGTCGCCGCTGCCGGTGACAGCACAGGTCAGGATTACGCTGTGATTCATACTCGTTTACACCTCCTGGATGAAGCATATTGCATAAAAAATATTTGTGCAAGACCGCACTTTTTTGCTCATTGTTGAATGTGGCGCGATTGTATCAAATGATATGCTTTGTAGAGAAAAGAAACTATTTGGCGAAAGATGTTAGATTCCCGGCATTTTATTCGGCATAAGAAACATTTTTAAGCAAAATATTTTTTGTGCGAACTGAGCGGGCGAACAAAGTTCGCCAGAAAAATATTTCGCAATAAAAAATTTTCGTGCCCCGCGCCATTTGGCGCGGGGCACGATTTGTCTGCTGTGGGCTATGGAACGGGCCGGGACTCGTCCTGGGGCGGAACCCAGGGGAGCACGGTGATGTGCTCCGCCGCGGCGTAGTTGTGGGCCCAGGTGTTCAGCGCGCACAGGCTCTCCCGAAGGTGGAGCCCATGCTCGGTGAGGGAGTACTCTACCCTGGGCGGGATTTCCGCATAGACCTTGCGCTTGATGATTTTGTGACCCTCCAACTCCCGAAGCTGCTGGGTCAGGCTCTTTTGGCAGACTTCGGGGATGCGGCGCATCAGGTCCGTAAAGCGCAGCGGCCCCGATTGCAGGCACCATAGGATTCTCAGCTTCCATTTGCCGCCCAGAATGGCCACCGCCAACTGGAGAGAACTTGTATATTGCTCGTTCAGTTTTCCCATGGTGAAGTCCTTTCCTTCCCGCCGGCGGCCCGCCGGAGCTGCGCCCCGATGGTCTGCCGGCCGTCCCATACCACCCCGTCCTATTATCTGCCGATTGCCCCCTGATTAATTCAGTACCCGGTTGGAAATGACGGAAAGGGTGCAAAGCAGGGTTTCCCTCTCCGCGGGGGAGAAGGTCTCCAACACGTGGGCATTCATTTCGTCAATGATCTGTTCAATGGACGGCTGGATGTCCAGCGCCTTTTGCGTGAGGCTGACCCGAACGACCCGGCGGTTTTCCGGGTCAACCGTGCGCTCGATCAGGTCGTTTTTCTGCATCCGATCCAGAAGGCCGGACACGGAGGACGCCTCCAGGTGCAGCAGCTCCCCGATCTGCTTTGGGGTGAGCTCCCTGTGGGTCCACAGGCAGTTGAGCACGCCGTACTGCCCGGGGGTGATTCCGTGGGACGCCAGCCGTCCGCTCAAATACTGAAAGACGTTGTGCTGGGCGGTGCTCAAGAGAAAGTTGATACATTTATCCAGTTCCATGCCATCTGCTCCCGTTTCAAATTTTTACTTGACAAGTATACCACGGGTGTGTTAGCATTGTCAACATCCAGAAAGTTTCTTATCAAAAACTATTTTGTAATAAAATAATTTTGATGAGAAGCAATGAGACCGCCCCACTGGGACGGGAAACAAACAACAGGAGGATGACAATGTATGGTAGGTTTTAAGCTTACCCGGGAACAGGCGCTGGCCCAAAAGATGTTCCGGGAGTTCGCGCAGAGCGAGGTGAAGCCCCTGGTCTCCCAGATGGGCGAGGCGGAGGCCTTTGATATGGGCCTGCTGGACAAGCTCAAGCGCTATGGGCTGATGGGGATCCCCTACGGCAAGGAGTACGGCGGCGTGGGCGGCGACGTGCTGACCTACGCGCTGTGCATGGAGGAGCTGTCCAGGGTAGACGCCAGCGTGGGCATCACCATCTCGGTGCACACCTCGCTGTGCTGCTCCTGCCTGGCCGAGTACGGCAGCGAGGAGCAGAAGCAGACCTTTTTGCGCCCCCTGGTGGACGGCAGCAAGGTAGGCTGCTTCGGCCTGACCGAGCCCAGCGCGGGCACCGACGCCGGCGGCGCGCTGACCACCGCCGACCGGGACGGGGACTTCTACGTCCTCAACGGGCAGAAGGTGTTCACCACCAACTCGGGCTTTGCCGACACCTTCATCATCTTTGCCCTGACCAACAAGGCGCTGGGGGGCGTGAAGGGGCTGTCCGCCTTTGTGGTGGACCGGGACACACCGGGCCTCACCGTCAGCAAGGAGATTCCCCGCATGGGCATCCGGGCCGCGTCCAACTGTGAGGTGGCGCTGATGGACGTGCGGGTTCCGGCGGACCGGCTGCTGGGCAAGGAGGGCCTGGGCTATAAGATCGCCATGGGCGCCCTGGCCGGCGGGCGCATCGGCATCGGCGCCCAGGCGGTGGGCATCGCCCAGGGGGCCATTGACGAGGCCGTGGCCTACGTGAAGGAGCGCAAGCAGTTCGGCAAGGCCATCGCCAAGTTCCAGAACACCCAGTTCCAGCTGGCGGAGATGCAGACCAAGGTGGACGCGGCGCGGCTGATGGTGTGGCGGGCGGCGGCGGCCAAGGACGCCCACGAGAACTACGCCCCCCTGGCCGCTATGTGCAAGCTCTTTGCCTCCACGGTGTGCAATGAGGTGGCCCGGGAGGCGGTACAGCTCTTTGGCGGCTACGGCTACTCTCGGGAGTACCCGGTGGAGAAGAAGCTGCGGGACGCCAAGATCACGGAAATCTACGAGGGCACTTCCGAGGCCATGAAAATGATCATCGGCGGCGCCATGATGCGATAAGGAGGATGCCATTATGAAGTGTATTGTTTGTGTGAAGCAGGTGCCGGACACCTCTGGGGCCGTGGCGGTGAAGGCAGACGGCACCATGGACCGGGCGGCCATGGCCACCATCACCAATCCCGATGATCTGGCGGCGGTGGAGGCCGCCCTCCGGCTGAAGGACGCCGGCGGCTGCGAGGTGGTGGTGGTGTCCATGGGTCCCCCGCCCGCAGAGGGAATGCTCCGGGAGCTGCTGGCCCGGGGCGTGGACCGGGCGGTGCTGGTCAGCGCCCGGGAGTTCGGCGGCAGCGACACGTACGCCACCGCCCAGATTCTGGCCGCGGCCATTGAGAAGATTGGCCTGGGGGCGGAGGACATCGTATTCTGCGGCCGGCAGGCCATCGACGGGGACACCGCCCAGGTGGGCCCTCAGATCGCGGAAAAGCTGGGGCTGCCCCAGGTGTCCTACGCCGCCCAGGTGGACGTGGAGGGAAATGCCGTCATCGTGAAGCGGCTGCTGGAGGACGGCTACATGACGCTCCGGGTGCACACCCCCTGCCTCATCACCTGCGTGAAGGAGCTCAATGAGCCCCGGCATATGCACGTGGGCGGGATTATGGACTGCTTCCAGAAGCCTTTGGAGGTGTACGACTACGAGACGCTGAAGGACAACCCCCTCATTGATGGGGACGTGATTGGCCTGAGCGGGTCGCCCACCAACGTGTACAAGTCCTTCTCCCCCCCGGTGCGGGGCGCGGGCATGATGATGGACGGGGCGGGGAAGGCCGCCTGTGAGGGACTGATTGCCATTCTCTGTGAGAAGCATCTCATCTAACTTGGGAAGGAGCGAGAAAAACCATGGAGTTTAACAGCAAGGACACCGGCGCCTTTCAGGGCGTGTGGGTTTTTTGTGAGCAGCGGGGGGGCGTGATGCAGAGCACCTCCTACCAGCTGCTCAGCGAGGGGCGCAAGCTGGCCGACGACCTGGGGACGCAGCTGACGGGCGTGGTTTTGGGCCAGGGCGTCAGCGAGGAGAGCCTGAAGGCCCTGGGAGGCTACGGCGCGGACCAGGTGTATTACTGCGAGCACCAGCTGCTGGAGGTTTACACCACCGACGCCTATACCAAGGCGCTGTGCACCTTGGTGGAGGACAAGAAGCCGGAGATCGTTCTGCTGGGCGCCACCAACATCGGCCGGGACCTGGCCCCCCGGTGCGCGGCCCGGCTGCACACCGGCCTTACCGCCGACTGCACCCATCTGGATGTGGATGTGGAGAAATACAAGGACTTTCTTCGGGGCGCGTCCACCATCGACGTGGACAGCACCCCCTTTGAGGACAACCGGAACCTGAAGATGACGCGCCCCGCCTTTGGCGGCCACCTGATGGCCACCATCGTCTGCCCCCGGTTCCGGCCCCAGATGTCCACCGTCCGCCCCGGTGTGATGCGGACCCAGCCCTTCGACCAGGCCGGCGCGGACAAGGTGACGGTGGAACGAATCCAGGTGGAGCTGTCGCCGTCGGAAATGCCGGTGGAGGTGGTCGAGGTGGTGAAGGCCGCCCGGGAGCTGGTGGACCTCATCGGCGCGGAAGTGGTGGTGTCCGTGGGCCGCGGGATCAGTAAGGACGTGGAGCGGGGCCTGGCCCTGGCTCAAGAGCTGGCCGACGCCCTGGGCGGCGTAGTGGGGGCCTCCCGCGCCTGCGTGGACGCGGGGTGGATTCCCGCCGACCACCAGGTGGGCCAGACGGGCAAGACGGTCCACCCCAAAATCTACGTGGCATTGGGCATCTCCGGCGCCATTCAGCACCTGGCCGGAATGCAGGACGCCCAGTGCATCATCGCCGTGAACCGCAACGCGGACGCCCCCATCTTCGGCGCGGCGGACTACGGCATCGCCGGGGACCTGTACCAAGTGGCGCCCATGCTCATTGAGGCGGTGAAGGCCGTGAAGGCGGCCCGCTGAGACCTGTCCGGAAAGTATACTATATAATATATAAGGAGACGCACGCCATGGACGCTATTTTTCAGCGCAGGAGCATCCGCAGATATGAACCTATCCCTGTCTCTCCCCGGCAGATGGAGCAGCTGCTGCGGGCCGGGATGGCTGCGCCCACCTCGGGCAACAACCAGGAGTGGGAATTTGTGGTGATCCGCAGCGCCGAGACCATGGCCCGGATTGTGGAGCTGGACTCCTACGCCGGGGCGCTGAAAAGCGCGCCGGTGTGCGTGGCCCTGTGCGCTGATATGCGCCGGGTGGCTGAGCCGGAGGAGCTGTTCTGGGTACAGGATTTGAGCGCGGCGGCCCAGAATATGCTGGTAGCCGCAGCTTCCCTGGGGCTGGGCGGGCTGTGGATGGGGCTGTACCCCGGGCAGCGCGCCGCGCTGCGCTCCCTGCTCGCTCTGCCGGCGGAGGTGGAGCCGCTGATTCTGCTGGCCTTCGGCGTGCCCGCCGAGAAAAAGCCCCCGATCGATCGGTATCTGCCGGACCGGGTCCACCAGGAGACCTACCGCTCCGATTCCCAGAAATGAACAAACGGCCTGCCTGATTCACACTCAGGCAGGCCGTTTGTGGTTGTAATTATTTCTGCATGGCCTCGAAGGTCTTCTTCTCCATGCTTACCCGCAGCTCGTCCATCTCCTCGCTGAAGGTGCCCTCCGCTTTACAGGTGATAAAGCCCTGGGCGGCGGTGAGCTTGTAGGTGGCCACGGAGGCCTCCTCGTCCTTCTTGCATCCCCACTCCGCTACGGAGTCGAAGCTCATGTCCTTGATATCCACGCCGTTATAGGAGGCGGAAATCTTCTCGGTGGCGGACTTGGACAGGGTGACGGCGAAGACAATGCCCGACTCGGCAGCCTCGCCCGCCTCCTTATTGATGTTGGTGCCGCCGTAGTAGGGGGTGTATACTGACACCCAGAACTGGTTGCCAGCGCCTTTGGACAGGCTATAATGGAAGTAGATGTATTTATCGCCTTCGCGGGCCGCGTCCTGCCGGCCGGCGGAGTACACCTCGTAACCCCAGTCTGCCATATCCGCCATGGTGGTCTTGCCCAGGGTGATGGTGTGGCCGTCGATGGTGGCCTCCATGGGCATCTCCGGCCCGGCGGCGCAGGCGGACAGCCCCATGGTCAGCGCCAGGGCCAGCGCCAGCAGGGTAACGCGTTTGAACAGTTTCATATGGTTTTCTCGCTCCTATTCTCATGATTTGGGCCGAACTCCGGCTCTACGCAATGTGTCGGCAGGAACGGGGGAAAGATAAGCGAACGGCTTATTAAGAATTTTTAAAAAACTGCGTTTCGGCCGTCAGATTGGGGCAGGCCGGCGCGTCTTATTGATGTAGAGCAAAAAACATTGAGAAAGGAGGCGGCGGAGTGACGGAGGAGGCGTTTTTGGCCCTGTTCGACCAATACCGCCCCATGGTGTACGCGCTGGCGCTGAGCTACACCCGCTCCCCCCAGGACGCGGAGGACGTGTGCCAGACGGCATTCCTCAAGCTGCTGGAGCGGCCGCCGGCGGAGGGGAAGGAAAAGCCCTGGCTGGCCCGGGTGGCGGTGAACGAGTGCGCCAGCCTGCTGCGGGCCCCCTGGCGGAAGCGCCGGGCGCAGCTGAAGGAGGAGGCGCTGGAGAGCCTCTGCTTTGAGCGGCCGGAGGACGGCTGTCTGTGGGAGGCGCTGGGGGAGCTGCCCCCGGCCCAGCGGGCGCTGATCCACCTGCGGTATTATGAGGGCTTCTCGGCGGCGGAGCTGGCCGAGCAGTACCACACAACGGCGCAGATCATCTCCGCCCGGCTGTACCGGGCGAAGAACCAACTGAAAAAACGATTGGAGGGCTTGGGCAATGGAACAGGACTATCGCAGAATGTTTGAGCAGGCCGTCCGGCAGGCGCAGCCGGATCCGGCCCGGACGGATGCGCTGCGGGCCGAGCTGGCCCAGCGGTGCGCTGAGACGGGGCGGAGAACCCCGCCGGGGAGAAAACGGGGGAAGCTGTTGCGCAACGTCCTTGTGGCGGCGGCGGTGGCGGCAGCCCTCACCGTCACGGTGGCGGCGGAGGTGATAGCCCGGCAGCCCGTGGCCCTGGTGGCCATGGCGGAGGTAAGGGAGGACGGGTGCATCGCCTTTGACGCGCCGGTGAACGTGGGGGTGTTCCGAATCAAGGACCGATACTATCTCCAGGTGACGGAGGACGGCGAGCCCATCGACATCACCGGGCAGTTTTCAGAGACGGTGCCCTATGTGTACGTCCGGGAGCTGGACGGGAAGAGCAGCGGGTACGACTGCCTGAAGTACGTGCTGGGCGGCTCCGGGGACCGGATTGCCGCTTGGATTCTCATGCACGACCCAGAGGCCCAGGAGGGGGATTTGGAGTGCAGGCTGATCTATGGAAACCGGGTGGAGCTGGACCCCATCTGGTGGCGGACCTACTGCTATGAGAATTATGCCCCCGGGACGTGGCGGAGCCTGGGCGGCTACAATGACAGAGAGCTGCGCCTTGTGATGGAGGGCTGGACGGCGGACGCCGGGGCGCAGCGCGTCACCATAACTGTCAAGGGCGAGGAAGTGGACATCACGCAGCAGCTGAGCGCAGGCGAGCTCTATATTCTCCCCGTGGAAGGGGAGGAGCGCAGCCTGATCGGTCGGGACGAGACGCTCATTGACGGCTGCCCGACCCCCTGGGACATGAGTGACCCGGAGGTGGCGGCCAAGGTGAGGGCCTATGAGGACAGCGCTGTCTACGGCTATAACCGCCACGAGGTGCTGGCCTGCCGGGACGGGGACCAGGTGCGGTACGCGGAGTTTGTGTACACGCCGGAGGGCAGGCTTCAATTTTGGATGCCCTTTAACTGCCCCAGCGCCGCCCAGCTGGACTGGCTGGAGGGGTATGTGACCCAGCACGGCTGGACGCTGGACAAGCTGATGAAGTTCAGCGGGATTTGAGCGCCCGCGGAAAAAGCGGCCCCCATCGCAAGCTGGGGGCCGCTTCCTTTAATAAATGGAATCCAGGATTTCGATGGCCTGGGCCACGGCGTGCTCGTCGCAGCTGCCCAGCACCCGCGCCCCCCAGTCCTTGACCTCCTGCGCACAGTTGGCCGGGGCAAAGGGGATGGCGCTGAGGGCCAGCATGGGGATGTCGTTCTGATTATCTCCCATACAGTAGAGGTTTTGGGGGGCGACGTGCAGCAGCTGGGCCGCGGCGGCCACCATCGCTCCCTTATGGCTGCCCTTGGCGGTGAGCTCCAGCAGCACGTGGTTGGAGAAAATGACCTCGCAGCGGTCGCCCCAGTGCTGAAGAAGGTGGGCCTGGACCTCTTTCAGATAGGGCTCGTCCTGCTCCATGATGACCTTGTTCCAGGGGGTGGGCATCTCCTCAATGGGGCAGAGAATCTGGGTGCCCCCCACCAGCTTCAGGTGGTTCATGGTGACGGCGTTGGGGTTGTGGACATAGATGTCGTCATCGTGGTAGGCCTCGAAGGCCAGATCGGGAAAGGCGCGGCACAGCTGGGCCAGGCGCTCCGGCGCGTCCCTGTCTAAAAAGGTGCGCCGGAGGTAGCGGTCCTCCCCGTAGTCGTAGAGGGCCGCGCCGTTGGACAGCACCACCGGGGCGGTGAGCACTAGCCGCTCCTTTTCGATTTGCGGGGTGAAGGTGCGGTGCGCCCGGCCGGTGGCCACGGAGAAGCGCCCGCCGTTTTGCTGGAAGTAGCGGATGGCGGCGTGGTTCTCGTGGGAGACGGTGTGCGCGCTGTTATATAAGGTGTCGTCATAGTCGCTGTAGAACAGCACGCCGTCAAATTTGCCCACGAGGAGACCTCCCATTCTAACTCAGGCGATGTCCTCGCCCAGCATATACTTCCGTGTCGATTTGATGTTATACAGCGCCGCGCAGACAAGCACCACCAGCCCGCCGGAGATGAGCACGGGCAGGTTGTATAAAAACGAGTAGACAAATTCATTGTCCATGGGCAGGCCATAGATGTCGTACATATACTCGCCCCAGAGGGTGGCGCCGGTGATCCAGATGGAGACAAAGCGGCCCAGGCTGGCCAGGATGGAGCCCAGCAGAATGCCGGGCAGACCCTTTTTGCGGCCCACCCCGGCCAGGCCCAGCAGGGTGAGGGCGATCACATAGTCGCCCAGGATGGACTGCCAGCCGATGGCGATGCCGCCGCTGAGCATAAAGTCCAGGATGCCCAGGGCAAGCCCGGCCAGCAAGCCCTGCCCCACCCCCCAGCGCAGGGCGAAGATGATGATGGGAAGCATCATCAGGGAGATGGAGCCGCCCTCGGGCATATGCCAGAGCTTGAGATAGCCCAGGATTTCGGCCAGGGCCACAAAAATGGCCCCCTCCACCATGGCGCGCACGGCCTTGCGGGATTGATTCATTGTCGTTCCTCCTTAAATAAGTATACCGCAATGCAAACGGTGCAATGCGGTAAGCGGGAAAGACGACAACGGCCCTTTTTGTCGAATTCACTTCCTACGCCGGCATTACCCGGATCAGGTACGAGGGACCGAGGACTGCCTTTTGTCCTGCATCACAGCCGGGAATGGCTCCCAGCGCCCCTGTGATATTCCATTCACTTTGCGGTAAAATCTATTGTAAACTGCCGGGGCGGCGCTGTCAAGAGGGATGGGCAAAAGGACGAAAAAAGGGACCAAAATTTGGCGATTTCGCCAGGGACGCCAGAGAATGTGTTCCATCCCCCCAAAATCCCGCCAAAAGCAACAAGATATGCTGTCCTTTCTGGACGGATTGTCCAGGGGGAGAAAATTCAGGGGTTGACGAGCGGGACAAATCGTTGTAAGATAATGCTGTAACCATTTTGTAACCGTTTGAACTCAATTTGTAACAGGTCCATTTGCGGACAATCTGACACAGCAGGAGGGACAGCCGTGAAGCAGACCCAGACAGAGCACCAGGAAGCCGGGGCGGAGCAAACCGGCCCCGGCCAGATCGAACAGAGAGAAAACGCTGCGATGCAGCGTAAATCCGGTCAGCCTCAGTCCTGGAGAGCGTATATTGAGCAGACCATGCCCACGCAGGAGGCGGCGGCCAAGGCGGCCGCCCAGACTCAGCCCCAGCGCCGCCCCAGAAAGAGCCGCGGCGCCAAGGCCGCCGGAGAGAAGGCCGGAGCGCTGTCTACCCCAGTCCGGGAGACAGCCGCCAAGGTCAAGGCACAGGCGGAAAAGGGCGGCAATGCCAGGGCCGCGGGAGAGAAAACCGGGGCGCTGCCCGCCCCAGTCCGGGAGACGGCGGCCAAGGTCGAGGTCCAGGCGGAAAAGGGCGGCAATGCCAAGGCCGCCGGAGAAAAGGCCGGAGCGCTGTCTGCCGCAGCCAAGGAGACCGCAGCCAAAGCCGCCAAGGGCGGGCTGAAGGGGCTGGAGGCCGCATGGGAAAAGGTGAGCAGCCTCACCGCCGAGGGCTGGGACCGGATGGGCCAGGCCACGGGCAAGGTGCGCAGCGTGGTGGCACGGCACCCCATCTCCCCGCTGTTTTACGTCACCCTGGTGACGGTGATCGTGGGCGCGGCGATTTTTAACGGCAGCTACACCCGGGCTTACGCCGTCAGCGTCAATGGTCAGAGCCTGGGCGTGGTGAGCAGTCCGGACGAGGTGGACAGCATTGTCAGCAACGTGGAATCCCGCGCCGCCGACGTGCTGGGCGAGAGCTACGACTACGACGCGGACATTGCCACCATCCCGGTGTATATCACGCCCGACGAGCTCAGCGATACCACCCAGATTGAGGACACCTTATTCGAGGGCGTGGGGGCCTATATGACGGCTTACGCCATCTCCGTGGACGGCACGGAGCTGGGCCGGGCCGCCACCAAGGATGAGCTGTACCAGATGCTGGACGAGGTGGCTCAGCCCTATATCCCGGAGGACGCCATCCGCTATGAGTTTATGGAGGACGTGCAGGTCTATCCCATTGAGGTGCCCGCCAACACCCAGTTCGACACCCAGGCCGTGCGGGAGACCCTCAGCGCCCTGGAGATTGAACAGGCCACCTATGAGGTGAAGAAGGGGGACACCTTCAACGCCATCGCCTACTCCCTGGATATGTGGCCCAACGACCTGTCCGTGCTGAACCCCGACGTCATCGTCGATAAGCTGTGGGTAGGCCAAGAGCTGGTCATTCAGCAGGCGGTGCCCTACCTGTCGGTAAAGGTGACCACCGACGAGACCTATGAGGAGGTCGTCACCAGCCCTGTGGAGTATATCGAGACCGCCGACCTGTATGTGGGCGACACCAAGGTGAAGGAGCAGGGCGAGGACGGCCTGGCCCTGGTCAACGCCCAGGTGATCTACGTGAACGGCGTGGAGATGGGCCGGAATGTGATTTCCACCACCACCCTGCAGGAGGCCACCACCACCTACACCTATACGGGCACCGCGCCCCGGCCCGTCACGGCCTCCAACGGCTACTTCATCTGGCCGGTGCGGGGTACCATCACCTCCAACTTTGGCGGGCGCAACCTGTGGGGCAGCTACGACTTCCACCTGGGTCTGGACATCGCCTGCCGCACCGGTACCGGCATCAAGGCCGCTGACGGCGGCACCGTCATCAAGGCGGGGTGGAGCGGCAGCTATGGCTACCTGGTGGCCATCCGCCACGACAACGGCATCGTCACTTACTACGCCCACAATTCGTCCATCCTGGTGAGCGTGGGCCAGAAGGTGTACCAGGGCCAGATCATCGCCAAGGCCGGCATGACCGGCAACGCCAGTGGTCCCCACTGCCACTTTGAGGTTCGGGTCAACGGCACCAGTGTCAATCCCCGCAACTATTTGTAAAAAATAGCCAGCAAAAATCCGCTTCCGGCTTTGGCCGGAGGCGGATTTTTAAAATTTATCGAACAAAATCGCAAAAAGGGGTTGACAGCATCGAACAACTATATTATTATGTAGAAAAGTAAAACAAAGAGTTGATTGCGAAACTCTGATTAAGCCCGATTTATAGGACCTTATATATGCTATGCTGAAGCCAAGTCGAAAAAGGAGGCTTTAAGCGATGAAACGTGTATACTACGCACACAGCGCCTGGGAAAACCGAACTCTGGGCCGTGCCGTGGGGGAGACTGCGTCCGTGAGCCGCCCGGAGCCCCGCTTTACCGCGGACGAGAGAAGCAAGGTCATCGACATGGCGGCGTGGAAGGCGGAGAACATGGAGCGGGTGGAGCAGCCGGACAGCCAGGCCCAGTTTGAGTCGCTGGACAGCGGGCTGGCGCTGTATGAGGGCCGGGAGCTGGTCCGGCGGCCCCGTCTGCACTGGAACGCCCAGGCCAAGGGCGAGCTGGCGGCCACGGTGTCGGTGGCGTGCGTGATGCTGGCGCTGCTGGTGCGGATGCTGGTGCTTTAAGCGAGTAAAGATGTATCGAGCGGAAAGCGGATCGGAACATCGGTCCGCTTTCATTTATTTTGCAAAAAACGGGGCTTGGGGGTATTTTTTGCTTTACAAACTGGGAAAGCTGTGATATGCTTCCTAAGTACGCTCCACAAGAGCGCCCGCCGGCTTAGTCCTGGGGCAAAGCCCGCTGCGCGGGGCTTCACCCGCCCATCACTCAGCGGCTGGGAAATTTAGAAGAAAGGTGGAACACCAACATGATCCGTAAGGACCAGAAGGCCTCCGTCATCGAGGCCAACCGCACCCACGAGACCGACACCGGCTCCCCCGAGGTGCAGATCGCCATTCTCACCGCCCGC